>Ga0256828_1002486_pt1 | contig 10951 bp, 11 predicted proteins | sample CV88metaG_FD_185993 | JGI IMG/M metagenome (GOLD analysis project Ga0256828, IMG submission 185993) | Hydrothermal vent microbial communities from East Pacific Rise, Pacific Ocean - CV88 | ecosystem: Environmental > Aquatic > Marine > Hydrothermal vents | place: Pacific Ocean: East Pacific Rise... | reverse complement strand
TATTTAGGAGACTTTTTATTTATTGTTTTTATATTCATATATAGCTATTTATTATACTATATTAAATATATGATAAATATTTTAGAGGTGAAGTCAAAAATTTTATTTGTAATGAATTATTCATAAAATCTTAAAAAATCTAAAAAATATTACTATTTACTTAATTCCTCAATAATCTTTGATTCAGCCTTAATCTTATTTGGTAAAGATAAGCTTTCATTTCAATATATTTTATTTAATTCATTAATTAAATTTCATAAAAACTTATTAATTATCTCTTTATTATCCGGATTATCAAATAATCATAAGTCAAAAATAGATCATTCATAATTATCAGAAATTCATAAATCTGACATTAAATCAACTAAATGATTATTCAAATAATTAATAACAAAATCATCAATTATTCATTCCTGATAAGGAGTATTATTATTTGTTAAACCTAATAAAAGTTTTTCTAAAAATATAGAAGAAGGATATGCTCCTGCTCATGTAGGAATAGCATTTCACTTTTTATCTTTTATAAAATTAGTTATATATATTTTATGATCAATATGAAAATTTCTATTAATACGTTCCACAGGATTTAAAGTTCATATTTTAAGATTTCAAATATATAAAGTAATAGCTTTATTCATATCATTATATCATATTGTTCCATTAGGTTCAATATAATTTAATACATCACTATCATCACAAGTATAAGTTAATCAATATGGTACTCAAACTATATATAATTCATTTTTAAAAGTTAAACTATTTACTTTAGGTGTATTTTGTAATAATAATCTATTATTTAAATCATCAATAATAGTAGTTAATTCATCTATTTTCTTTTTATAACTAATATTTAATACATTTAATTCATTAATTTTATTTTTATTTTCATCATTTACATTAGTTAATTTTATTAATTCACTATTTTTATCATCTATAATTTTTAATAAATTATTATATTCTAATAATAACGAACTATAATCTTTTTTAGTTTTTTCTAATGATTTTTTAGTATTAGTTAATTTATTTTCTAATTCAGATATATTAATAATACTAACATCTAATAATCATTTTACTTTAACAAGTTCTACTGAAAGCTTATCATAATTTTTTGATAAAATATCGTAATTTACATCTTTAGTATTTAAATTATTATTTAAAACAATTATCTCATTATTTAAATCTGTAATATTAGATTTTAGCTTGTCTATTAAAATAGTATTTTCTTTGTTTTTAGATTTTAAATCTTTAATTAATTTATCTTTAGTTTCATTAACCTCTCCTAATTCCTTTTTTAAATCTAAAATCTCTTTTTTTAATAAATCTATAGTTTTACTATCAACATCACTTGATTCCTCTAAAATAGTTAATTCATTTTCTTTAGCTATTAATAAATCATTTTTAATACTTATTTTTTTATTTAAATCATTTAATTTAACCTCTAAAATCTTTTTATCATTATTTACAGTAAGATACTTTTCTAAAGATTCCTTATATAAAACCTTAAGATTATTTAATTCAGTATTAGATGTATTTAACTCGTTATTTATTATTTCTAATGAATTATCTGCATTATTAAGACTATCAAATAATAAAGTATATTTTTCATTAATAATATTATAATCTAATTTTAATTTATCATAATTAGATGAAAGTTCATTAAAAGTAGAATTAATATCATTTAATTTTTCTTCCTTTAATATTAATAATCAATTACTAATATCTAAATCATTTTTAAGTTTTTCTATTGTATTATTATTATCTATAATAATTGATTCTAAATTTGCAATAATTTTTCAATTAGCTTCTATTTGTGCATTTAATTCATCATTTAAATTTTGCTGAATTAATAATTCCTTATTATCAATCGTATTAGTATTAGTTTTTTTATTAGATCAATTTCATTCTCAACATCAACTTAATAATAATTGAATTGATAATAAAACAGAGGATATTTGAATAGATAAAGAATTAATTTTCTTATCTCATCATTTAGATAAATAACACTCTTTTTCTGACAAATATATATTTTCCATAATATTATAACATATTAAAATATAGATAAATTAAACCTACGTAATTTATAAATAGTATTTTTATAAAACTATTTTTTACAAATCAACTATATATAAATATCAATTTAAGTCAATAATCTAAAAATATTATATAATATTACAATTCAATACTAAATTCACTTCATTTTCATTCTTCACTTTTTACATATATTTTAATACTATAAATATCAGCTATTTTTTTAACTAATGATAATCAAATACCATTTCATTCATTATTTCTGGAAGATGTAGACATAAAAAACCTATCAAATATATTATTTAAATCATCTTTTTTAATTCATATTCAAGTATCTTTTATTTTTATTTTATTTGCATCTAAAGTAATAATTACACTTCCTCATTTTTTATTATATCTTATTGCATTTTTTAAAATATTTGAAAATAATATATAGAAATATTGCTTATTTATAAATAACTGCTTATTTCATTTTTTAGAAAATTTTATTTTTACATCTTTTTTATCTGCCATTTGTTTAAAATCCTTTAGTATAGATTTTATTTCATTAGCTACATCTATATTCTCATTATATTCTGAAGAATTAATATTTGATAATTCTACTAAACTTTCTATTAAATTATCAAGTTTATCTATTTCTATCAATCATTCATTTATTAAATCTTCATCAAAAGTTTTTGTTGCTTTTATTAATTGCAAATTTGAATGTATTATTGAAATTGGAGTTTTTAATTCATGTCATGCATTATGTATAAAAGATTCCATATCACCTAAAGTATTTTCAACTGGTTCTAAATTTTTTCATACAAATTTATTTCATATATAATAAAATAATACTGAAAATAATAATGTAATAAAGATAAATCAAAGTAAATCTATTAAATAATCAAATAATGTATATTTAAAATCTTTTATAAACAATAAATCGTATTTTTTTCAATTATCGATAATTTGAAATTTTTCAATTATATATTTATTATCATGATACACTCTATCATATTCTCAACTTGCTAAATTTTTTATAATAATATTTGAATCTAAATCATCAACAACTCTACTAAAAACAACCTTATTATCTGACTTATTTATAATTAAAATATTTAATTTAGCTCATTCTCACATTCATTTAATTCATTTTCAATGAAACATTAACTCTAAATAATTATCTCTTTTCTTAAAAACTTTTATTATATCATTTAATCAATAATTTGGATTATATATTTTTGCAATAAACGTATTAAATAATTTTATATCATTAGACTTTAAATTAAAATATTTAATTGAGAAAAAAACACCCTCTAATAAAACTGCAATAGCAAAAACTAACAATGTAAAAATAATTGTTAGTTTTTGCTTTGTTTTTTCTAAATTTAAATTACTCATATTAATTTATTATATATCAAAATCCTTTTTTTGTTTCTATTAATTCTTTTCCTAATTTTTTTCTAAGATATCAAATATACACATCTACTGTTTTACTAAACATAAAATCTCAATCAAACTCGCCCCAAACATGTTCATACATTTCTTGTCTTGAAACAACTTTTCATTTATTTTGAGCTAAATACTTAAAAAGATTATATTCTAAAGTAGAAAGTTTTATTTTCTCATCTCATTTATAAACTTGTACTTCTTCTAAATCTATTAAATATTCTCATACTGTTATTTTAGTATTTGATTTATTTTTTAAGTTTCTCCTTGCTAATGTGTTTATTCTAGCAATCAATTCATCATAATCAAATGGTTTTGAAAGATAATCATCAGCTCAAATATTAAGTCATTCTACAATATCTCATTTGGCTGATCTAGAAGTAAGCATTATAATAGGCACATCCTTTCATTTTTCTCTTAGTTTTTTACAAACTTCAAGTCAATCCATTTCAGGTAAATTTATATCTAAAATTACTACATCATAATAATTTATAGAAGCTTTATATAATCAATCTTTTCAATCAAAACTACTATCTGCTTGAATATTTTTTAATCAAAGAAACCTAACTAAATTTCTAGATAATATTTCATTATCTTCAACAACTAATACTTTCATAGATAAAAATTAATTATAAATTAATTAAATTATACTTAAATATACTTAAGAATAAAGTAAGAATAGATAAAATCTATTATAAAAGCTCATTTTTTATCTACTATATTTTTAAATCTTACCATAATTCTCAATGTTCATTTAACATATTTTTTTTACATTCTTAATTTTTAGTATATATTAAATTAAATATTAATAAATTCTATAATGAAAATAAATTCTTCTGATTCAAAAAATCTAATAGCACTAAATAAGCCTAAAGGTTATATAGTAACTCGTTCAGATGAACTTAAAAGAAAAACAGTTTATGATCTTTTACCAGAATGGGTTTTCGCTGACGGTTGGATGCCTATTTGAAGACTTGATTTAGAATCTAAAGGATTATTATTATTTACAAAAAATGGTAAAATAGGTAACCTATTAACCACTCCTGGAGGTTGCGTAAAAATATATGAAATATTAGTAAGAGGTCATATAACTGATGAACATATTAAAACTGCTTTAAAAGGAGTTCAAAGTCCTCATGGCTTACTTAAAGCTCTAGTTGTAGAAAAAATATGAAATATGTGAGCAAAAACAAAATTAAGAGTACAAATTAATGAAGGGAAAAATAGACATATTCGTCGCTTATTTGGAGCAATGAAAGATCCAAAATTTAATACTCCCTTAAAGGTATTAAGTTTAACTAGAATTAGTATTGGTAGCTTAAAATTGAATATAGAAAGTGGAAAATGGAAATATCTTTCAGAAGAGGAAGAAAATCTTTTATTTAAAGATTTGTACTAATATTTAGTTTCAATTATTTAATTTTTATACACAATAAAACCGACTAGAAATAGTCGGTTTTATATTTTATCATTTATTGGAGGTGCCAAACAAAGCAATACCTAAAAAATTACTATTAAATATTAGTTTAGTTAGATAGTTATTATAAGAATTTTATAATATATTATTTACTTTATCTTCAATACTATCAATTTCTTCTCACACTTTTCAAAAATACAATTCAGGATTTACTATTATTCATTTATATATTCATAATTCAGGATTTATTTCATCAGTAGTTCAATTATAAGGGTATAAAAATAAATAATATTTTCAATCTAAATCCAATTTTCAAATAGGTTCTGCTATTTGTCTATTTCAATTTAATTTTTCACTTTTTATAGGATTTATTATATTAATTTTTTTATTCATTAAATCACTATCTTCATCTCTATTTTCTTTATTTTGATATTCAATTACTATATAATCAGAATATATTCAATCTAAAATATTTTTATTTTCATTAAAAAAAATAAATTTTTTTCATTCTAATAAATAGTGTGTATATCTATTAAATACATTTGGTGCATAATTTTTTTTCACATCAAAAATGATAATATCTTTATTTCAAGATATATATTCATCTATTTTAAATATATTTTCTCAGTTTATTTCTTCTATTTTATTAAATATCATAATTTTTATTATTATTTATCTATTTTAGTAATTTTACTTCTTCAAAAATCAATTATATAAATTTCTCAATTTAAAGTTTTCATAAAATTTCACCAATGTTCATCATTATGCTTAAATCCATTTTCTTCTAATATATTTAATAAAGGTTTAATATCCCTAGAAAATGATTTTTCCCATATAGCTTCTATTCAGTAAATTTGTGTTAAAAAATCTTTTGCTTCATTTGTTGACATACTTTCCATCATTTCATCTTCAATAGTCTCACTTAAAGGATGTTTAACTAATCATCTTTTATCTAATATTTTTTCTAAATCACTATCAGTTATATTTTTATTATCAATATCATTTAAATTATTTTTATGAAAATCTAAATGTACTAAATTTTTATATGATAATCAATTAATTTTTTCCATTTCAAAAACTCATTTTTCCACTTTATTAATATTTGGTACAAAATATTTTTCTAATAATATTCATTTAGGAGTATCTTTATATAGAGATTTTAATTTAAATAATATTTCTTCAAATTCTCTATGATTTACATATTCTAAATCTAATTTATCAATATCTTCTCATTCTTTAGCAATTTTTAAAACTTTATCATTTTTACTAGGATGTTTTAATATTATTCAATTATTTCATTCTCAAATAATATCCTTTTCACTTAACTTATCTCCTAATATATCTCTATACTTCTCTAGAAAATCATATCTTGGGTCTTCATATAAAGGTTTAAACTTTGGAAACTCTGTTCAGCATATATTTTTATCAAAAAGAACTTTTATTTCTGAGTTATTAAATCAAGCTTTTTGTAATACTATTACTTTTTGTTTTAAATCTCATAAACCATATTTTAAATCTTCTCATCTTTCTCAGATATTGTGTGCTTCTATTATAGCCTTTTTTTCATTAGTGTCTAATTTTCTTCATAGTTCAGTTTCTCAGATATTTATTCTTTTCAATTCTTCTTTTGAAAATTTAACTATTTTTTCTATTTTCTCACTAATTCACAATTTAGCTTTAATTTCATTTTTAGCATTTTCAAAAGCTTTTTTGTCAACTTTTTTCATAAAATCAGCTAATTTTGAACCTTTTACAATTTGAGTCATTCAAGGAATCATTCATATTCAGGCTAATATATTATCTAGTGCAGTTTTGTCCATTTTATAATTATCTGACACTAAATCTAACCCTTGTAATATTTCTAATAATGCTTCATCTTTTGAAAAAGTATCATATAAATCAACTCATCAACCAACTAAAGTTCAGGGGATTCATCAGATTGTTTCTACTCATATTTGAACTCAAATCATTGCCATAAAATATAGCATTGCTTTTTCTTCTATTTTTTTGTCTTCAGGACTTAAAAGAGAAATTCATTCAACTTGTTTGACTCATTTTTCTTTTAAAAATCTTGAATCCATTTTGTCTGTACTATCTACAACATTCCAATTATTTGTATTTGCATCAATTACTTCTCAACTTCTCCAAGTTTTATCAAATTCTCAATTTTCTAAAACTTCTGAATTAAACATTTTTTGGATTTCTTCTATTTTATCATCAAGAGAATATAATCAATTTTCTCTACTTGATGGTTTATCTCATTTATTATACTGAGAAAGTATTTCAGCACTTGGAAGTATTTTATTATTTATTTCAGCAAAATTTTCTTGTAATCTTGAATTAATAATCCATCTATTCTTTTTAAAATCCTCTCAAGATTTTAAATCATCTTTTTGTTCTTTAATATCTCATCATAGTTTTAATATTTTTCTTTTTATAACTAATTTTATTTTATCTTTTTGATTTTGGTTTAATCAATCTAATTTTGTATCAATATATTTACTATATTGTTCTAAAACTTGATTAATATCTAAATTCAATTCTTTTAACTCATTTTGTACTTGTAAAAATTCAGCTTGTTCTATTCAAAAATAATCTAAATTTTTAGTATTTTTTAACATTTCCATAACTCTTTTGGAGTTTTGTTCTTGAAAAGATTGTAAATCTTCAGGATTAACTACTTTTTCAAGTAAATCTTTTGTTTGTTTGGGAGTTAAATTTTCAACACCATTTAAAAGACTAGTGAATTCTTGTTCTTGTTTTTCACTTTGTCTTTCTTGTGATTCTACTGAATTTGTATTAGTTTCAGTTGAATTTATATGTGTTAAAGCTTCACTCATTAATTTTATAAACTTGAAAGTAAATTATCTATATTGTTTTCTTCTTCTAATCTTTCATTTAATTCTTTTAATTTTCTATCTTTATTTTTTAAAGAAATTATTTCAGTTTTAATTTGTAGAAAATCAAGACTATTTTTATCTTTCAGTGAAGAAAGAAAACTTTTTATAATTGTTTGTTCAGTATTTAATGCTTGTAACAGATTATTTTTTTGTGTTTTAGTTAAATATTTAAAGTATCAAATAAGTTCCTGTTTCAGCTTTGTAGTGAACAAGTTTGTATTTTCTAATTTATGTAAAATCTTTTCATCTAAAAACATTAAAAAAACTATTACAAATATTAGTAATAGTTTAGCATATTTAAGATTTTTTGGCAATTATTTACAGTATTACATACTTATATGTATGGTATTTATTTTATTAAAAAATAAATGTTCAAAAAAAGACTCTCTAAGAAGCTAATTTAAGGGAATCTTTTTTGAAACTTTAATTTGTAAATAAACATGGAGGTGCAGTCTTTTCCTCTAATCGAATTATATAATAATTTAAATTATATCAAATTAAATGATTTAAAATGATTTTTGAAAATAATAAAACTAAAGAGCTAATTTCATACTAAAATGCGATAATACAATAAATATACTAATAGGTAAATATAATATTAATCAAACAATTAAAGTATAAAATATATTTTTCTTAATTTTTTTTCAGAACAAAATAAATATAAATAATATCAAAGATATTATAAAAAATATAAATGAATGTACTACAATAATAACTATTTCATACCCAAATATATAATTTATATGGTATATAGTTAAAAAATTATAAGTAAATATGATAATATATGATAATATTAATAATATTATATCTAAATGTTCATATCACTTATTTATATATTTAAAAAAATGTAACAATATAGTGAAACATAAAAAAGTTGAAAATATAGGATTAAAGCTAATTCCAGCAAACATAAAAAGATAAAATATAATTATCCAAGAAAAAATACTAACACTAAAAAAATATTTCATTGAGTAAAAACTTATAGAATTAAATACCTGTTATTTACAATTTTCTCTTCTTATAAAAATATCTACCTTATCACTTCTTATTATATTTAATTATCAATAAAAATAAAATTATTATTCATATAATCTATATGAACTAATTTATCATTATAAATAAAACACAAATCTTTATATAAAATATTTTTATACATTCATAAAAAAATTATATATATAAAGATTCAAATAAATATATATATAGGTTTTATATAATATTCATTTTTAAAATATGTATGTGATGAAATATTAAATATTAAATATAAAAAATGCAAATAGAAATAATAAAATTAAATCTATCAAATTATTCTTTCAAAAATATGTAGATATGTTATCTAAATAATTATATAAAAAAAAAAGCAATACCAATATTTACAACTAATCAAAATATCGCCCATAATGTATCATTTATTTTTAAAACATTATTATTTCTAAAATATAAAATATACTTATAAAATAAATACATTGATAATAAAAAAATTATAATTAAAGGAACTATAAAAATACTATCATTTATAACTTCAGAATAGCTAAAAAAAGACATATTCCTTTTAATAGAAATATATTGAAATAATATACCTGTAAATAAAGAAAATAAAGAAAATAATTTTATATAATTAAATATTTTTTCAAATATAGTTTTTTTAAGCATAATATAAGTTAATTGTAAAACTTAATCAGGTTGTGTAGAAAGAAATTATGAATAAAATTACTCGTAACAAAACACGTGTATTTAATTCATAACCTTTCTCAAAGCTATAAAACAGCAAATAATGAATTAAAATCCATTATCCTTAAAAATCTAATATTCGAACTTTTTATAAATTCAAAAAAAGAGCTCTCTTATGCAGAAAACTCTCTATTTAATTGTTTAAAAATGCTTAATATTACGCAAAAAAACGTAATGGAGGTGCCAAGCGGGCTCGAACCGCTGTATACGGTGTTGCAGACCGCTGTATAACCACTCTACCATGGCACCAAAATTTTAATGTATCAGGATTATAAAGAAAAAAAAAGTAATTTCAAATAGAAATTACTTTTTTTTAATATTACAATTAAATGTAGATAATAAATATTCATACTTGGAAGTATCCATAATCGTTGTAGGAATTGCTAAAGTCATAAAATATGCTTTATTTTTATCACATACATGTGCAGTTTGAAGAAATTTTAATTTAGGTGTATCTAAATTGTATTTAGCTTCAAAAGTATATAAAATACTTGTATCTCAATCTAAAAATTTTATTTCTTTAGATCATATATTAGTATAATCTAAATAATCTGTTTGAGCTCAAATATTATTTAACATTGAAAATTCTTTTGAAGTAGTATCTTCATTGAGAATATCTCAAAGAATCAATAAATTATTAGAAAATCAATTAACCATTTTTTCAGACATAACAGCTAATTCAATTTCTCAAGATTTAATTTTTGGTAAAAGTTTATCTTTATCCTTAATTATCTTCCAAGTAGATGGAATATCTATTTTTATATTTTTAGTAGTCATTTCAATAAGTCAATTTGAATTTATTACAGAATTATCTCAACATCAAATTAAAATAAAAGTAATAATAATAAACATAAATAGCTTTTTAAACATAGTATTTATTTAATAAATAATCAAAATAAATTTAAAATAGTTTCAATTCATCAATGAATAATTACAGGCAAAGCAAAACATACTAAAATTATTAATAAAATAATAAAAATAATAATATTTAATGTCCTATTTCCTATATTAATAAGTAATCTTTTTATTCAAAAATAAAAATAAAATAATATTGAAATTAATAATAATATATATAAATATCCTAATATAGAACTGAAAATATTAGGATAAAATCAAGCACCTACAAAATAAAAATCAAGAAAAAATAAAAAACTAACTAAAATGAATATTTTTTTTGCTGCTAAATATCTTTCTAAAGTTATTTTTTTATTATCTCAAAAAGTTTCTTTTATGACTTCTTTTAATTCCATACTTGATTTTTTGTAAATTAAAAATATATTAATATTAGAAATTTAAATTATAATATTAATAAATGAGCTTAACACAAGAACAAATTGAAAAATTATCAAAAAATTTAAGTAAAATTAGTGTTGATAATGAAAAAATAGCATCAGATATAAATTGAATTCTAAATTATATAGAATTATTAAATGAAATAGATACAAAA
>Ga0256828_1002485_pt1 | contig 10952 bp, 8 predicted proteins | sample CV88metaG_FD_185993 | JGI IMG/M metagenome (GOLD analysis project Ga0256828, IMG submission 185993) | Hydrothermal vent microbial communities from East Pacific Rise, Pacific Ocean - CV88 | ecosystem: Environmental > Aquatic > Marine > Hydrothermal vents | place: Pacific Ocean: East Pacific Rise... | reverse complement strand
AGGAGCTCAAAGAGGAGCTTCAAAAAGAGGGAGTGAACTTTCTCAGCCAGACTGACACTGAAACCATTGTTCACCTTTTTGAAAAATACAACAATGCAGAGAATAATCCGTTTGAGTCTTTCAAAAAAACGGTAGAGAGACTGGATGGTGCCTATGCGACACTTCTCATTACCGAAGCTGCACCCAATACGATCTTCTTTGCCAAGAATGGTTCACCCATGCTCATCGGTTTTGACGGGGATGAGATCTATTTTGCCTCTTCCGATACACCAATTATTGGAAAAGCCAATGAGGTTTACTATCTTGAAGATGGTGAATACGGGTACGTTACCGAGGGAGAAGTACACCTTTTTGATACCAACGGAGAAAAAAGCTTTACCAAACAACCACTTACATCAGACAAAATTTCCGCACAGAAGGACGGCTACCGATTCTTCATGGAGAAAGAGATCTATGAACAGAGCCATGTTATGACCGATACCATGATCGGACGTGTACTGGATGAGGAAATCGTACTTGACGAACTAAGAGAGGACTTTTTTGAAGGTATCCATGCGATCAAAATCTGTGCCTGCGGTACATCCTACCACTCTGCATTGACTGCGGCTTACCTCTTTGAACGTTTGGCAAAGATAAGATGTGATGTGGAGATCGCTTCAGAATTCCGATATAAAGAGCCTCTGCTTACAACTGATACACTTTTCATTACAATCTCTCAAAGTGGTGAAACTGCCGATACCCTTGAAGCCCTCAAAATGGCAAAACGCGCAGGGCTGAAAAGTTTGAGTATCTGTAATGTAGATAACTCTTCTATTGTACGGGAGAGTGATGCAGCCATCCTTACCCGTGCAGGGATCGAGAAGGGGGTGGCAAGTACCAAAGCATTTGCAACACAGACTATGGTACTTTGGATGCTTTCACTCTTTGTCGGACAGGAGAAAGGAACCATCACAACAGAAACACTCAAAACCGAGATCGATGCCATGAGGCACACCCCTTCTGCACTAACAGTTACTGATGAATTACACGCGAAACTCAACCGCCTCTCTAAACGTTATCTGCATGGGCATGGTTTCTTCTTCATCGGACGAGACATTTTCTTCCCATTGGCACTCGAAGGTGCGCTCAAACTCAAAGAGATCAGCTACTTACATGCAGAGGGATATCCAGCAGGAGAGATGAAGCATGGACCTATTGCTCTTGCCGATGCGGAGCTCTTTACCATTGCTCTTATGCCCAAAACGATGCATTACGAGAAGATCAAGTCCAATGTCGAAGAACTGAGTGCACGAGATGCGACCATTTGTGCCATCTCCCCTGAGCCTTTCGATCTTGCCGACGATTTCATTCAGACACAGTACAGCTCCCATCCAATGGTAGAGTTCTTTGAGATGATGGTGGTCACACAGCTTCTGGCTCTGGAAATTTCAGTGAGACTGGGGAACGATGTGGATATGCCGAGGAACTTGGCAAAGAGTGTGACAGTGGAGTAATATTGAAGGGGCAACCACAAGGGTTGCCCCTACATCTTCTCCTCAAACCACTCTTTACATAACTGCACATAAACTACTTTATACGCTTCAAACTTTTCCCAAAAGAAACTCCCCTCAAAATAGTGATACAGCATATATGTTTCTTGTTCTTTGGTAAGATTAAACTCCACACTCACTGCCGCTAGATCGAAATAGCAATCATTCATACCCGCATACTCAAAATCAAGCACATACGGTTTCTCTGCCTGCCATAAGATATTTCTCTGATTGAGGTCATTATGACAGACTACCATTTCTCTTGGGTAGTTTCGTATGGTCTCAAATGCTTCTGTAATGGGGTTTTCTCTTGATTTTATCACTATCTCAAGGTCTATTGGCTCTTCATCATAGTGAAGGTACATATGCAATTGTTTAACGGTGTCTACAAGTGCCGTTAGCCTTGGTATGTCAAGCGTTTGACAGTGAGTGCCTTCAATATAGGGCATCACCATCACTTGCTCTGCCCTATCGAATACTATGATCTCAGGAGAGAAACCGAGTACTGCCGCCTGTTGTTGTAACAGATACTCTTTTTCTCTGTCTATCTCATTGGCAAGCAGCTTTCGTACCAGATAGGTTTGGGAATCGGTTGTCACTTTGTAGTTCAGGTTGCAGTAACCCTGTGTTGCCACAGGCGTTATGGAAAGAATGGAGTTTTCCTGAAAAAGAGGATACTTCTCAAGCTGTGTGTGACTCAGCATCATACGCCTTGCGCCAGCTTGCATAACCATAAAAAGCTAAGATCACATAGAGGATAAATAGAACGATCGTAGCTAAATAGCCCGACTTAAAGTAAAGTACCGCTGCGGTCGAGTCGACCACCATCCAGTAGAGCCAGTTCTCCAGTACCTTTTTTGCCATCATCCAGGTAGCGATACCTGAAAAGACCATAACAAAAGTATCATGGTATGCAAATTTTGCTCCTGCATACGTAGAGGTCAGGTATCCCAAAAGTACTGTACCGACAATTCCCAGTGATATAAAAACAAGATGGTGCTTTAGGGACCAACGGCTGATAGCCAGTGTTTCTCCTTTTTCATTCTCTTTCCAGAGCATGAAACCATAAACTGCCATGACCATGTAGTAAAAATTAAGAATAGAAGAGGCAACCAATGCTCCATCCCAAAAGATAATCGTGTAGATCAGCGTACTAACAAAAGCGAACGGCCACGCCCATTGGGATTCTTTTGCTGCCAGTATCACATAGGCTATGCCAAGGAGTGTTGCGGCGACTTCCCATCCCGACATTTGCGCAAATGCTGCACCAATACTTTCAAGCGAGAAGTCCATATGTTTCCTTTTTAGAAGTCGTAGCTTAGGGTAACACCAAATGTTCTTGGCGCACCAAGCTGCGTATAGAGTTCTGTCTCATAGAATTTGGCAGGGTTGTTCCCAAAACTTCCAAACCCTCGGACATAATACGCTTCATCTGTGAGGTTTCTTACCCAGACATTGGCAGTGAATGTACCGTTCGTGTACTCCAGCGCACTGTTAAGAAGCGTATAGGAAGGTGCCTTTTCGTTGTGTCTATTAGAGAAATAGTAGCTTCCTTTTCCTTCAACATTGGCTTTGAACGTCCAACTCCCAAGGAACATATAGTCAAACCCAAGGTTATACGTATACTCGGGAGACTGTGCAGGCGTACGTCCTGTCATGTCTATCGCATCGGGGTTGGGGTCGACATAGTCGTCAAATTCCGCTTTGAGCAGTCCAAGGCTTCCGTAAAGATGCAAACTCTCTGTCGGATAGTAGTTCGTTTCAAGCTCCAATCCGTAGTAGGTTCCCTCTGCAGCATTGGCAATATAGTCGATAAACTGAGTACTGCCGTCTTCTCGAGGGATCACGATGGAGCTTTTGACCTGCTGGTCTTTTCGCTTTCCGTAGAAGAAGTTCAGACGGTTGACAAGTGTGTCGTTCAAGTATTTACCGTTGATACCCATGTCAAGATTCCACAGTGTCTCCGTCTCGTAACTTTGTGCCTGAGGCAGATTTTCCGCCAAGATGCTGTCTGCATTGACACCACCCGGTTTGTACCCTTTAGAGAGTGTAATATATGCCAACTGTTTACTGTCGACCTGATAATTCAAGCCGATCTTACCACCCCACAGTGTCTCATCCGTATCGATAAGTACATTTTCAGAGTCACTGTAACTTGCATCCCACCACTCTACTCTCAAACCGGTTACCAATGTCAGCTTGTTATTGAGCGCACTGTCAAGCTGCCCGTAGATCGCGGTATTGGTCGTGTCGTAACTGCTTGTAAACGGTGCATCAAGATAGGTGTAGTTGCGTGTCATATCTTCATTGTAGTCTTTATAGTAGACACCGAACGTCCAATCCGTCGAACCGTTGAAGATACGCCCATCCACATCGGAAACCATGCGAATATCGGCATCAAACTGTGTTCTGTCACGCAGGTACTGGTCGAACGAACTGTACGCCCAGTCCGGATCGAACTCGCCTACATACGACCAGTCCTCATCGTAACTGTACTCTGTAGATGTATCTGAATAGCTCAGTGCCGTAACCAAATGCATCTTCGGGTTAACTTGATAAGTCGACTTCAATGCCAACGCATCAGTTTTCTGTGTATCTTTTCCAGGCTCGTCGGAGTGAGTCTCTCTGTTGTTGTAGAGACTCCACGCATCGTACCCATTGTCGATATCGAGGTGAATATAGCTCAGGTCGATCGTGTGATTGTCGCTGGCGAACCAGCGCAGCTGTACTTTGGTTGTCAACTCATCGATATTATTGGTATCTTTTCGTCCGAGATAGGTGTTCTCTATGTAACCGTCACTGCTGTTCTTGTACACGGAGAGTCTTCCGATAAGCGTATCATCGATCAGCGTACCGCCGACAGCCGCACCGAAGGCATAGGTATTGTAGTTTCCAGCCGTCAGCTCCACATGACCCTCTGTCTCTTTGGTCGGTTCATTGCTTTCGATGTTGATCACACCCGCCATACCGTTGGCACCAAATGTCGTCCCTTGCGGTCCGCGAAGTACTTCGATCTGCTTCACATCAAAAAGTGTGACTCCAAGTGCACTTTGTGAAAAGTCGATCCCGTCGACCATGATCCCGACAGAAGGATTAATCGGTGTGACAAACTGACTTCTCTCTCCGATACCGCGTATCTGGATAAAGTGTGCACGTGACGCCCCTGAAGAGAAGTTGACATTGGGTACTTCCCCGATGACATCTTCAAACGTCTGCAAGGAGCTGTCATAGAGTCTGTCCGCTCCGATGATCGATACGCCACCGGTAACTTTGGAGAGATTTTCCTCCCTAAAATCGGCACCGACAACGATGGGATCGAGGTTGATCTCTTCTGCAAATAGCATAGTACTGCATACCATTGCAGTCATGAGTGATAATGTGAGATGTGTTGGTTTCATAATAATGTTTTCCCCTGTAAATATAATTGGGAAAAGCCGTGTAGTTGCAGACAGTGAAGTAACGCATACAAATGACACAACTCTTCCTTACGCCGGTGTTATCCGGTTCAAGTTCAACGGGTCAGGCAATTGCCGTCTTCTCAGCCCAAATACATGAGCACCCCGAGAGTGTTGAGAATGTGAGTATACTTAAATAAGATAAAATATCTCTTAATTAAAAAATGGGCTCTTTCCGTTTTTGCTCAATATGTGTATATGCCAGTTTCAAGGTAGAGGAATCTTGAAGTTTTTCATAAAGAAAATTCTTTGCCTGTTTGACACTGGTAGAGAGCGTTTCACCTTTTGCCAAAAAAGTTGCAATGGCAGAAGAGAGTAGACACCCTGTACCATGGGTATGCGCTGTCTCCACACGTGGTGTACTGAAACGTGTCATATTTGAGAGCTCTATTAAAATATCAACAGCATCCTCCTCTACCGTATGACCCCCTTTAAGAAGAATATTGCGTGCCCCCATGGCAAAAAGCCCCTCTGCCATACGGGGTACCTCTTTGGCACGCCCTTGAAAATCTGTATGTAACAGGGTATTTGTCTCATACAGATTTGGGGTTATCAACCTACAGAGAGGAAAAAGTTTCATCACCATCGTATCAACCGCATCCTCTGCTAAAAGCCTTTTTCCACTAGAGCTGACCAGTACCGTATCAAGCACCACATTCTTTAGTCGATATCGTTTAATAATATCTGCAACCACCTCAATAATTTCGACATTGGCAAGCATACCGATCTTCACAGCATCCACTTGTATATCATCCAATAGGGTTGTCAGTTGTAAATGCAGCATCTGTGCTGACACAGTTTCTACAGCACTGACTCCCTGAGAGTTTTGTGCCGTAATTGCAGTTACTGCACTGAGTGCATACCCGCCAAGTGTATGAATCGTTTTGGTATCAATTTGAATTCCTGCACCACCGTACGGATCAAAACCGGCTATGGTCAGGACTGTCGGCGTATGCATCACTTCGCCTCCACCATAAGACGCATGAGTCTTTCCGTTTTCTCTTGACATATGTCTCCCTGCATATTCAATACTGCCGAGATCATTGCAATACCGCTTGCAGCACCACTCTTGACAACTTGGAAAATGTTCTCTTGGGTAATTCCCCCAATGGCAACTATAGGATAATCCACATACTCCGACCACCGTTTCAGGTTTTCAATACCGACATTCTCATATGTCATCTTCTTGGAGATCGGCTCAAAGATCGGTCCTATGGCAAGATAGGAAGGCTCAAACCCCAATGCGATCTCGATCTCTTTGGGAGTATGAGAACTGATCCCAAGTCTCAAACCGGCATGATGGATCGCTTCAATATCCGCTTCCTGAATATCTTCTTGTCCTAGATGTACCCCATAGGCACCATGTTTGATGGCAAGCTGCCAGTAGTCGTTAAGAAAGAAACGTACATTATAGGCTTTGGAGAGCTCGATCGCTTTTTTCACTTCTGCTTCAAGCGCCTCTCCTTCCATATCTTTCACACGTAGCTGTGCCGTAGTGACCCCTACTTCATAAAGTGGCTTCAGCTTATGGGCACGGTCGACAATGGGGTAGAGACCCAGCGGTGTTTCATCGCATTTTGGGAATTTCATAGACTTCCTTTATCATATTCGTAGGGGTAATCCCTTGTGGTTGCCCTATTCAAAGGGTACCCACAAGGGGCACCCCTACGTTTTATATATCAAATTATGTATTTTGGTGCCAAAACGGGGTTCCGACCGTTGGTGTTGACGGTGACGCCAGTTCACGCTCCTGCATCGCTCCTGCTTCATACCCCATACGACCTGCTTCAACCGCCAAAGCAAATGCTTTTGCCATGGCTGCAGGGTCTTGTGCCAAGGCAACTGCAGAGTTAAGCAGTATGCCGTCATAACCCAGTTCCATCGCCTCTATGGCATGAGAAGGTTTTCCAATACCCGCATCGACAATCAGCGGTATATTCGGGAAGGCTTCTCGGATCGCTTTGAGATTGTACGGGTTCATCAACCCTTTTCCCGAACCAATGGGAGAACCCCAAGGCATCAAGATGTTACACCCCGCATCGACCAGTTTTTTGGCAACAACAAGATCATCTGTCGTATAGGGGAAGACTTCAAACCCCTCTTTCACAAGTACCTTTGCCGCTTCTACGGTCTCATAGGGATCAGGTTGCAGGTTGTACTGGTCGCCAATGACCTCCAGTTTGATCCAGTTGGTCTTAAAAACTTCTCGTGCCATTTGTGCAATGGTGATCGCCTCTTTGGCAGAGTGACATCCTGCCGTGTTGGGAAGCACCTCGATGCCCAGATCACGGATGATCTTCCAGAACCCTTCACCGGCATCTTTGTTTACTCCCTGACGACGCAAAGAGACAGTAACCACCTGTGCCCCCGAAGCTTTGATAGACTCCTCCATGATCGCAGGAGAGGGGTAAAGTGCCGATCCGATGAACATACGGGATGTCAGTGTTTTCCCACCGATGTTCCAGCTGTTTTCGTTTGTCTCTATGGGTTTTGTCATTTTTTCTCCTTATTTCGTAGGGTAGGCAATTGCCTACCTGTTATTTAGAGCCTTTCGGCATAAACCGTGACATTATGCAGATTCCCTTTTGTGGTGGGCAACTGCCCACCCTACGATAAAAGCATTGCAAAGCAATGCATACTACCACTATTCACTCTTAATTCTTCACTCTTCACTAGGATAAACGCATTGCGTTTATCCTCCACACACCGGTGCGAGTATCTCCACCTCATCACCCTCTTGCAGCATAGTCTCTTCATATTTGTCCGAAGCAACAAAGGTCATGTTTACCGCTACAGCACCCACACCTTTTTCATACCCCAGTACTTCCATCAGTGTTTTAATGTTTATCTCATTCTCAAACACTTTGAGTTCGCCGTTTACGATGATCTTCATATTTCACCCTTTTCATTGGGCAACCACAAGGGATTGCCCCTACACTATATTGATCTTATACCAACATCTCTTCTATTGTCGGTTCCTCATTACTCATTACTCCATTACTCATTTGAAAGAGTCCCTCTTTCAACGCTTTTTCAACAATAGCCGGTGCAAGCAGATACCCATGCCGATACAATCCGTTAATACGTGTCAGTCCCGCTTCATTCTCGATGCGCGGCAGGTTGTTCTTAAATGCCGGACGGCAGTTGGTCTCCGAATTAACCACCCTCGCCTCACCAAAATTTGGGTGCACGGTATAGAGCGCTGAAAGCAGCTCCATCGAGGAGCGTACCGAGATGGGTGAGAAGTCTTCACTCTCGATCTCCGTTGCTCCGATGATGTATCGTTTGTAACCTGTTGTTTGAGAAAGTTTACAATCCTTACAATACTCAAGATCTATGCCCTCACATCCGTTACCACGCGGCACGATGTAAAGCTTGTAGCGCGGATGCATTAGACGTGTCGGACGTGAGATGTCGATGTCATTGGCCTCTACCCACAACACTTCACCACGAACCCCGCGCAGATCTTCAAAATACTCTTTTGCACCCAGTCCACGTGTATCAAATACCCAGTCAAAGGCTTCTTCACCCTCTTTGGTATAGACTTTACCCGCTTCTATTCTCTCTACAGGCGTGTATTCACGGAATGAAACATTCTCATAGCGGTCAAAGTAGTTCACACTGAACGCCATGAAACGCTGCGCGTCTATGAGCCCCTCATCAGGGATGTAAAAACCTTTTTGATGGGTATAAAGATCCGACTCCAGTGCCTGTATCTTTTCACTGTCAAGCGTTTCTATCTTCCCTTCGGCATCCACTTTACGCTGCAGCATACCGATGAAGTGTTCCAGCTCTCCCATATCCTGCGGGTGAGCGGTAATAACCGTACCCTTTTTCTGGTATCCGTCAAAAAGCCCTATCTCTTTAAGCAGACTTGGCCACAGTTCAATGGAACGATGCCCCAGATCGAAGATGACCGACTCTGCTGTCTCCAGCTCCGCATAAGGCGCAAGCATCCCCGCAGCGGTAAAACCTGCGGCACTTACCCCCTCTTTGGAGTCTTTATCGAAGAATGTAATGGTGATGTCTGGGTTGGTACGCAGGAGGTTAAGCGCAACCACCCTGCCTACCAAGCCGGCACCTGCTATGGCGATGTTCATCATAAATCCTTTCAGGATTGAATTAATAATTAATAGTGAATAATGAATAGTTTCGGTATGTGTTGCACGCAACACTTTTATTAAAAAAGCGGAGCCACCGCACCGCTTACCTTAACTATTCACTCTTCGTTATTCACTCTTCACTCGTTCCGAAGGAACGTAAACTTCCCCGCCCATCTCCTGGAACTTCTGGCTCATCTCATCCATTCCAGCTTTGATCTCTTCATCGGAGAGTGCTTCCTGGTCAGCTGCATAGTCACGAACTTCCGCAGAGATCTTCATAGAACAGAATTTTGGCCCACACATGGAACAGAAGTGTGCCACTTTGGCTGCTTCCATCGGCATCGTCTCATCGTGGTACTCACGTGCACGTTCAGGGTCAAGTCCAATGTTGAACTGGTCTACCCATCTGAACTCGAAACGTGCCAGACTCATCGCGTCATCTCTGGCTCTTGCTCCCGGGTGACCTTTGGCAATGTCCGCTGCATGCGCTGCGAGTTTATAGGTAATGAGCCCCTCTTTGACATCTTCACGGTTTGGCAGTCCGAGGTGCTCTTTTGGTGTAACGTAACAGAGCATCGCACATCCGTACCAGCCGATCATCGCCGCACCGATCCCTGATGTGATGTGGTCATATCCCGGAGCGATATCTGTCGTTAACGGCCCAAGTGTATAGAACGGCGCTTCGTCACACCACTCCAACTGCTTCTCCATATTCTCTTTAATGAGGTGCATCGGTACATGCCCCGGCCCTTCAATGAGTGTCTGCACATCATGCTTCCAGGCGATCTTTGTCAGTTCACCCAGTGTTTTGAGCTCTGCGAACTGTGCTTCATCATTTGCATCGGCAACGGAACCCGGTCTCAGTCCGTCACCCAGTGAGAAGGTAATGTCGTAGGCTTTCATGATCTCACAGATCTCTTCAAAGTGCGTGTAGAGGAAATTCTCTTTATGGTGGTGTATCATCCACTTTGCCATGATGGAACCGCCACGAGAGACGATACCTGTGACACGTTTTGCCGTCATCGGTACATGGTGCAGCAAAAGCCCCGCATGGATGGTAAAGTAGTCCACACCCTGCTCCGCCTGCTCGATGAGTGTGTCACGGAAAACTTCCCATGTCAGATTCTCAGCGATCCCGTCAACCTTCTCAAGTGCCTGATAGATCGGCACTGTCCCAATAGGCACAGGAGAGTTACGCAATATCCAGTCACGGGTCGTGTGGATATTCTTTCCTGTACTCAGATCCATCACGGTATCGGCACCCCATCTGGTTGACCATACCATCTTCTCAACCTCTTCGGCGATGCTCGATGTCGTTGCAGAGTTACCGATATTGGCATTGACCTTGACAAGGAAGTTACGTCCGATGATCATTGGCTCCACCTCAGGGTGGTTGATGTTACATGGAATGACCGCACGTCCGGCTGCAACCTCTTGACGTACGAACTCAGGAGTGATCTCTTCAGGAAGGTTCGCACCAAAGTTCTCTCCTTTGAGTCTGGCTTCTCTTTCAGGGTCACTTAAATAGCGCTTTGTCATCTCAAGGTTCTGGTTCTCACGAATGGCAATGAACTCCATCTCCGGTGTGATGATCCCCTGACGTGCATAATGCAGTTGAGAAACATTTTTGCCTTTTTTGGCCTTAAGCGGTGTACGATAGAGTCCTTTTGAACCCGCAGCAACAAAATCAAGCTGCTCTTCTGTACTGTACCCGTTGTCTTCAGGCTTGACAATACGCCCTTCATACGCCTCAACATCTTCTCTTGCTTCGATCCACTCTTTACGAATAGCAGGGATCCCCTTCTCTACATCGATCTCTACGGTCGGGTCGGTGTATGGCCCAGAAGTATCGTAAACACACAGTG
>Ga0256828_1002484_pt1 | contig 10958 bp, 13 predicted proteins | sample CV88metaG_FD_185993 | JGI IMG/M metagenome (GOLD analysis project Ga0256828, IMG submission 185993) | Hydrothermal vent microbial communities from East Pacific Rise, Pacific Ocean - CV88 | ecosystem: Environmental > Aquatic > Marine > Hydrothermal vents | place: Pacific Ocean: East Pacific Rise... | reverse complement strand
TAAATACTCATCTGTAAAAGTTCCTCAAGTGTATAGCCTAAAGCATTTAATCCGCCCTGATTTACATAAAGGTAGTGGTCTGTTTGAAAATCAACTATATATAACTCTATATTTGATTTATCAACCATGATAGCCAACTCTTTTATCTCTTGTGTTTTAGCTTCAACTTTATGTTCAAGATATCTGTTTTTTTCTTCTAGCAATTCTCTGGCTTTATTGTTCCTAAGTTCGTATAAAAGGACAAAAATAGATGTTATAATCAATGGCATGAGAGTGTAGAAAAATGAATATATATCGCTTTGTGTTTCTGATGTTAATTTCAATATGATTATAGATAAAATTGAAGCTGCTGTTGTTATTGTCCCACTTTTTATCCCTCCAAGAAAGAATGCAGGAAGGATTAAAACTATGTACCAACTGGCTCCTATATATGTGCTTACCATATAAAAGCTGAATGAGACTAAGATAAAAAACAGGATTAAAACAACAGGAGTTACTTTTGTTATGTGGTATTTGTTTTCCCTTATGGATATCATCGATGTGATGGAAAAAACCAGGAAAACAACCTCTACCATAGCGAGAAGTTCATTTCCATCTGTATAACAAACGATAGATAAAACACCCAACATAATGACAACAATACTTAAAATAGCATTATACAAAAGGTGGTAAAGTTTTAGTTCGTACTCATCTTCTGAAAATTTAAAACCACTTTGAAAAAAGTTGTTTATTCTATTTTTAAATTTCATAGAAACGATTATACACTATTAAATATTAACTTTTGTTTTAAAGTGTTTTTTATGAAAATAATTTTTTCATAGCTATAAAGAAAAGCCTAAAAACCCCTTTGTTTCCAATTATGTTATCGACAAATTCATCATAAGTCATTTTTTTGTCTTCCAAAAATCCCCTGAGAAATTTTTCACTCGCTTCCATGCCACCCTCTTTTTCTATCTCTATGAGTTTTGCATATATGGGTTCCATAACCTCTATCGCTTTTCTTGGTGCTGCCTTTCTAAAAGCGGTATGGGAAATTATCTCATTTGTAATTGGGTCAACTTTTGGTTCAAACTCTGTAACAACCCAATAATGGTCTCCGTTTTTTGCAAGATTTTTTACAACTGCCATGATGTTTTGTCTTTGGTTTATCCTGTCCCACATCATTTTAAAAACTATTTTTGGCATATCAGGATGTCTGACTATACTGTGTGGTTTTCCGATAAGTTCTGATTCGCTGTATCCGCAAACCTCTGTGAAATAATCATTTCCATACTCTATGATACCTCTTGCATCGGTTTTTGAAACTATATATCTTTTTGGATTTAACTGTATCTCTTTTTGAGTTGGCTCAGGTCGTTTCATAATCTATCCTTCAATCAATTATTTGTTTTATTGTAATATATTTTTTTCTTATTTAAAAGAGCATATTCTACACTAAAAATTTTAAAATATGCTAAGTTTATGTTACTTTATGTGAGTATTATATAGTGTTGTTTATAAAATTATGCAATAATAGTGGAAATTATATAAAAAGATTGCTTTTATGGATAAACTTCAGACACTAGACTTGATAGAAGAGATGAAACAGTCGCACCAACTTCAGATGCATAAAATAGAGTTGCTTATAGAGGGCAAAGATGTTGATGAGTTGACGGTGGTTGCTAAAACAGAGTGTGATTTTGGAAAATTTCTTTATACAAATGAGGAGCATTTAAAAGATATCTTGGGATTGATTTTTTATGAAAAACTTGAGAAACTGCATGAAAAGTGGCATTTGGAATATCTTAGGATATATGAAATATTTGATGAATATATGAAAAATAAAAATGAAAAAAAAGGTTTTTTCGCAAAGTTTACAGGCTCTGCAAAAATAAGTGAGATGGATATAGATAAAGCCAAACTTTATTACAGTGAATTAAAAGCAACAACTTCAGACCTTGTAAAAACCATAGATATGTGTCAAAGAAGAGTTTCAGCTCTTAGTACATCAAAATTTGAATAGGACAAAATCCTAAAAAAAGTGTCCCATCTCGTCTTTTTTTGTGTTGATATAACCTTCGTTATATTGATTTGGTTCCATAATTATAGGTATCCTCTCAACAATATCAACATCACTTATTGAATTTACTTTGTCTGGATTGTTTGTGAGAAGTTTTATCTTTTTTATCCCAAAATGGTGCAGTATGAAGGTTACCATTTCGTAAGTTCTTTCATCTGTACGAAAACCAAGCTGGTGGTTTGCTTCCACTGTGTTTAACCCTTTATCTTGCAGGGCATAAGCATTTATCTTATTTAAAAGACCTATATCACGACCTTCCTGTCTCAGATAGATGACCATTCCGTTACTCTCTTCTGCCATCTTTAGCGAGTATTCGAGTTGGTCACGGCAATCACATTTTAAACTGCCTATCGCATCACCGGTCAGGCATTCTGAGTGTACTCTTACTATAGGTATCTCATCTAGTGGTTCTTTATATATAACAAGGTGTTCTTTTGGACCTTGTTTAAATGCTTTTACTTTAAAATCACCAAATCTTGATGGTAAATTTGCTATATTTGAAATCGTTATATTCATTAGTTTAATCTTTAAAAGGGTAAAATGTTTTTTAAAAAAAATATTATATCAAAAAAAGGTTTAACAATATGTTTCAAAGATTTCGTAGAACTCGTTTAAATAGCCATCTTCGTTCATTGGTAAGGGAAACAAGTGTTAGTGTAGATGATTTTATTTACCCGCTTTTTATCCGCTCAGGGAAGGGGATAAAAACAGAAGTTGCATCTATGCCGGGTGTTTATCAGATGAGTATAGATGAGATTTTAAAAGAGTGTGAAGAGTTAAAGAAGCTTGGTATTTACTCTGTCATCCTTTTTGGAATTCCAGATGTAAAAGACTCTATCGGGAGTGATGCTTTGTGTGAGCATGGAATTATTGCTTCATCTGTAAAAGCTATTAAAGAAGCACATCCAGATATGTTTGTTGTTACAGATTTGTGTTTTTGTGAGTACACAGACCATGGACATTGTGGGATTATTGATGAGGTACATGAAACTGTAAATAATGATGCGACATTGGAAATATCTGCAAAACAGGCTATCGTACATGCCAAGGCAGGGGCAGACATGATAGCACCTTCTGGCATGATGGATGGCATAATAGAAACTTTGAGAGAAGCACTTGATGGAGCAGGGTATGAAAATCTGCCGATTATGAGTTACTCAACAAAGTTTGCATCAGGGTATTATGGACCGTTTCGTGATGTGGCAGAATCAACTCCTAGTTTTGGAGACAGAGCATCGTATCAGATGGATCCAGCAAATCGTCGTGAAGCGATAAATGAGTCTATCTCTGATGAGGCTCAAGGTGCAGATATATTGATGGTAAAACCTGCTCTTGCTTATCTTGACATAGTAAGAGAGATAAAAGATAACACTTCACTTCCAATGGCTGTTTATAATGTAAGTGGAGAGTATGCTATGTTAAAGTTTGCAGGTATGAATGATTTGATAGACTATGACAGAGTGGTTATGGAAACTATGATAGCTTTTAAAAGAGCGGGTGCGGATATAATTATCTCATATCATGCCAAAGAGGTAGCAAAACTTCTAAAAAAGTAGTATAATAACTACTTATCTAAAATTTAGGAACACTAATGAGACATTTTTTAACACTTAAAGATTTTACAAAAAAAGAGATTTTAGAGATTGTAGAAACTGGATTGCAGATCAAAAGAGAGCTAAAGGCAGGGTACTATAATCACGAATTAAAAAATAAAACTTTAGCTATGATATTTGAAAAAAGTTCAACGAGGACCAGAGTCAGTTTTGAGACAGGTATGTTTCAGCTTGGTGGACATGCTCTGTTTTTGAGTAATCGTGATATACATCTAGGTCGAGGTGAACCTGTAAAAGATACAGCTCGTGTTATATCGGGTATGTGTGATATGGTTATGATAAGAACTTATGCACACTCTATGATAGAGGAGTTTGCATCTTACTCTGAAGTACCGGTTATAAACGGTTTGACTGATTCTTATCATCCTGTTCAACTTTTGGCTGATTATATGACTATGGTTGAGTATGGAGTAAATGAAGATGCCGTTGTGGCTTATGTGGGTGATGGTAACAATATGACACACTCTTGGATGATGTTGGCTGCAAAGATTGGGTTTGAGCTTAGAATTGCAACTCCCAAGGGTTATGAAGTTGACAGCAAAGTTTTGGAAGATTCTTTAAAAATAGCTAAAGATAGTGGTGCGATTATCACCATAACAAATGATCCTAAAGAAGCGGTGCATGGTGCGACAATAGTAACTACAGATACATGGGCATCTATGGGACAAGAGGATGAGAAAGAGCAAAGAATCAAAGATTTTGAAGGTTTTATGGTTGATGATTTGATGATGTGTTTGGCAAAAAAAGATGCCAAGTTTTTACATTGTCTTCCAGCTTATCGAGGACAAGAGGTAAGTGAATCAGTTTTAGAAGCTCATGCCAAGATAGTTTTTGATGAAGCCCATAACAGGCTTCATGCCCAAAAAGGGCTTATGGTATGGTTAGATAAGCACAAATAAAGTGCTTATTAAAACCACCCTTTAGAGTCTTCTAGCAGGGCTTTGTTGTTTGTGTTGTAAGCATTGATTATAAGTGATATCAGTTTGGTACCTTTATCAAAGTATGCATTTGGTTCAACACTTTTGACATTATTCATAAACTTACTCTCTGCAAATGATGTATAGCTTTTAGCTGCATCGTCTATATCTGAAATCTCACTTTTTATGTTTGATGAGAATTTACTAGGATACTTGGAGATTAGTTGTGTCATCTTCTGTTGTAACTCTGTGTTTAGTTTTTTTATCTGACTTGAGAGTACAAGAATCTTTTCCAACTCAGCTTTACTGACTGAGCCTTTTGCTGCCAAACCTGAGCCAAACCCTCTCATCTGACCTACATACTCTGTCATAGGGAGCATGATTTCCATCATGATGGCAGAAACTTCCTTACCAAAAGGGTTTAAGTCTTTTGACAATCTTTTGCTTACCGTTTGAGCCAACATCAGTGTTTGCCCAATCTGTTCTGTATAGCTTGAAAATGCCTCACTTGGCTTCATCTTAAAAGCTTTATTATTAAGCTTTATAAGTGCTTGTGATATTGCAGTTGCTCTAGCATTGATTATGGCATCAGCTGCTAAAGGGAGGGACTCCATAGTACCTATGGCTTTTTTCATGTCATCTCTGTTACCATATACAAGTAACATAGCAACAGTATTCCCGTTCATGTAAGAGTTTGTTAAACCCCTTGTTTTTTGTGTAGCAATAATCAAATCTTTTAAAGCACCAACATACACACTGTTGTCAGCCTGGTCATCGTTACTAAATAATGATTTCGCCTCTAGGCTGTAAATCAAAATTATAAAAAGTAAAAATATACGCATCGCAATATCCTTCCGTTAATTTGAAACATCAGGATTGTAACAAAAAGTCCCTTAAAGAAATAACATATATTAACTGTTAGATAAAGTTATGAGTGTTTTAATATCTTATCCCTGTGGCTTGTCTTATTTTCTCTATCATAGGCATAGCCGACTCTTTAGCTTTGTTTGCACCCATGTTTAAGATATCTCTCACTTCATCTTGATGAGTTTGATAATATTCTCTTTTTTCTCTAAAGTCTTTGAAATATTCCCACATCACTTCAGCAAGATATATTTTAAAATGACCATGTCCCTCGCCACCTCTTTTGTACCTTTCTTGAAGCTCTTTGCACTCGTTGTCACTCAAAAAGAGTTTTGCCATATTGTAAACATTACAGTTTTCATACTCTTTTGGTGCTTCCATAGGCACATTTTCAGTAACAATTTTTTTAATAGTTTTAAGCTGTTTTTTCTCTTCACCAAAAATGTTTACAATATTTCCATAACTTTTTGACATTTTTTGCCCATCAGTTCCCGGGACTGTTGCTACTTCCTCTTGTACCTGAAATTCTGGAATGGTTAAAATATCTCCATATTCGTTGTTAAATTTTATAGCCACATCTCTGGCAATCTCTACATGTTGTATCTGGTCTTTTCCTACAGGGATAATCTCAGAGCCAAAAAGTAAAATATCTGCTGCCATCAATACTGGATATGAAAACAGTGAATGATTTGCAGAGATACCTTTGGCAGTTTTATCTTTATAGCTGTGAGCTCTTTCAAGTAAGCCCATAGGGGTAAAAGCAGATAATACCCAATAAAGTTCTAAAACCTCTTTGACATCGGACTGTACCCAAAATGTTGACTTTTGAGGGTCTATCCCAAGTGCTAGAAAGTCTGTTGCTGTCTGCATGGTGAGTTTTGCTAGTTTTTCTCCACCGTTACCGCTACTCATGGCATGATAGTTTGCTATAAAAGCAAAAGTATCACTGTTTTTTTGAGCTTCAACCATCTGTTTGATGGAACCAAAATAGTTTCCAATATGTAAATCTCCAGAGGGTTGAATACCTGTCAATACTCTCATATATAATTTCCTAAAATTTTTTTAGCATTATAGCAAAATAGAAGCTTTGTTGTGTTAGTATTTTAATATAAATAAAGGGCTGTAATAGCCTAGTATGTAAAGGATATGTTATGAATGTACAAATTCGTGCAAAAGATGTAACACTTAATGAAAATATAAAAGCACATATTGAGGCTGCTGTTGATGCTTTCACAAAATATCAGTTGGATATTACAAGTGTAAATGTAAATGTGGTAGCAGAAAAAAAAGGAATCTCCATTGAGTTTGATATCCATATCGCTCATTCTCAACCGGTTGTTATAAACCAAAGTGATGATGTTTTGGATGCTGCTATCGATTTGGCAATAGACAGAGCAAACAAAGCACTTCGTCGTTTACATGATAAAGTTGTATCAAAAAATGCAACTTCAGTTAAAGATTTAGAAACTTTAGATGCTTAATATATGCCCGTTTCGGGCATATATAACTCCCCATTATTTTATTATTAGGAAAATCTCTTGAAATTACTTGTTTTATTGATGTTTGTTTTTTTGAATCTTTTTGCACAAAATGATTATACAATGAGACTTGCCTACGGTAAGGCTACATACAGTACATTGGGTAAGGCACTTGTTGGTCAGTGGGAAACTTCTCCTGTAGATTCAGATGTTTTTGCACTGGATGGCGGATACTTGTTGAAAGAGGGTGCTTTTGACTGGCCCTTGGATATATATGCCAAAGTTGGCTTTAGTAAATTTCATGATGGTAGTGCAACACAAAATAGTGCAACAGGTCCAATTTACTATAATGCTCAAGATGTTTATGAAGGTACTGTTTTTATAAAAGCATATTGGAATTTTGACTTTTTACAAAACAGAATAAGACTTTCCATGGCTGAGGGGTTTTCATATACAGATAAACTTTTAAATATGGAAAAATACGAGGCAGATGAAAAAGACTTGGAACATTCAAAGTTTTTAAACTATTTAGATTTTAGTCTGGATTTTGATTTTGGCAGGCTTATTAGATACAAACCTCTTGAAGATACATATGTAGGATGGGCAATTAAGCATCGTTCTGGAATTTTTGGTCTTATAAATGGTGTTAGAGGCGGTTCAAACTATAACTGTATATATGTTGAGAAAAAATTCTAAAAAGGTCTTTTGATGGATATAATGGATTATTATTTATGGATTCTTGTTTTCCATATTATGTCAGTTTTATCATGGATGGCAATGCTTTTTTATCAGCCAAGGCTATATGTGTATCATACCGAACATAAAGATAAGCCGGATTTTGTAGAAGTTGTGAAAATTCAAGAATATAAAATGTATAAATATATAGGGCTTCCGGCAATGTGGGCAACAATAATCAGCGGGCTTTGGATGTTGTATCTCAGACCTGATTTACTACAAGGTGATATGTGGATGTATGCCAAAATCTCAGTAGTTACCCTGCTTGTGGCATATTCGTTTTCTTTGGAACATTACAGGGTTCAGTTGGAGAGTGACAACTATGTTAAAAGCGGAAACTTTTTCAGAGCTTATAATGAAGTACCAACAGTACTTAGTTTGTTGATTGTCGGATATGTGATTACTAAAACATTCTCAGTTGCTTTTACCCTTATAACTTTGGGGATTGGTGCTTTTGTGATTTACAGGGTAACAAAGCAAATACCAAAAGCTTAAACCAAACTATGGAACCACGACTTATTTCTCACCTTTTTTCTTAGCCTTGAAGAGCAGAGGAGTCCCCGTAAAATTAAATGCTTCACGAAGTTTATTTGTGAGGTATCTTCTGTATGTAAAGTGAAGACCTTTTGGTTTATTCATGATGATTGCTATTTTTGGTGGTCTTGTTTCGTATTGTGTTGCATAATATATTCTGATGATTTGCCCATGCATAGATGGTAACTGGTGTCTTCTCATGGCTTTGTCCATCACATCATTTAGTTGTGAAGTTGTTATCCTTTGAGAGTAGTTTTCATTTATTTCCAAAATCAAATCATGTAGCTTATCTACTCTTTGATGAGTTTTTGCAGACAGGGTGATGATGGGAGCATAAGCTAAAAATTTAAATCTGTCTCGTACCTCTTGTATGATTTTATCATGCTCTTCCCTTTTGGAAATATCCCATTTGTTCAGTACAATAACACATGCCAACCTGTTACTGTCAACAAGTCCTGCAATCTTTTCATCAAGGTCTAAAAACGGTTCACTTGCATCCAAGACAACAAGAGCCATGTTTGCATTTTGAAGCATTTCAGTTGTTCTCATAAGAGCATATTTTTCAATACCTAGAATTTTTCCACGGCGACGAAGTCCTGCTGTATCCACAAAGGTAAGTTGTTTGTCTTTATAGACTACTGTTTCATCTATGGGGTCTATGGTTGTTCCTGCAACACTGCTTACTACACTTCTTTCTTCCCCTAAAAGGGCATTTAAAAGTGAGCTTTTTCCAACATTTGTACGACCGATTATCGCGATTTTGATATGGTTGATATCATTTTCGTCAAACTCTTTAATCTTGTCATTTTGAGCGAAGATAGAATCATCTTCAACAGTTCCATCCATCTCATCTTCATCCCAATATATAAACCCATCGTCATCTGTATCTGAAGTTTCGTGATCAAAAAATTCTCTATCATCTATTTCCGGTTCAATGATATTTGATTCATCTTCTATCTCTTCGTCATCTTTGACAATATCGCTATCTGGGATTTTATCTGCTATCCATTCTAAAAGTTCAACTGTGTTTCTGTTGTGAGCTACTGAGATACCAAATATGGCATCAGTACCAAACTCGTAATACTCCCAGAGTTTCTCTTTCATTTTGTCGTTATCTATTTTGTTTACAACAAGTGCTATCTCTTTTCCCATAGACTGAAGTTCATAAAAAAGCTTTTTGTCTTCTTGCTCAGGTAAACCTTTTCCATCCACCATATATAAAATGATATCAGCTTTGTATGCAGCTTTTAGACTCATCTCTTTGATTTTATCAAAAAGTTCACACCCTTTGTCCAGTCCACCGGTATCTAAAAGTTGAACCTCTTTGTTATTGATAATGGCTGTTTTTCTTTTTACATCTCTTGTTGTCCCTGCCTGCTCTGAGGTGATAGCATCCCATTTTTTTACAAGACGGTTAAAAAGTGAGCTTTTTCCAACATTTGGACGACCGATAATGGCGATTTTTTTCATAGTATTGCCTAAAAAATTATATTTTGTTTGGAATTATAGCTAAAATGTGGAGATTTGAGTTTTTTTGGAACTCAGGTTAAAACCTGAGTCGGTCTGGTTTTAGGAAAAGAACTAAAATAGTTTTAGTCCATAACCATCCAGACATAAAGTTCACCAGTCAGAGGGTTTTGCCAAGTTTCCTGAATATGGGCAGTAACAGTCGACCCCGCTTTATAGCTACTTTGCACATCCATATGGGTTGATGCTACATCATTATCCACAACATCTCTTTTTGACATGCTCATCTCAACTTTTACACCCTGTTGCAAGGTAAGCTCATCTAAAGCACGAGAGATGGCAAGTTTTCTCTTTGTTGACTCTTTTTGATCGTAAGTTCTGCCCGCAACACCTATAGCACCGGTTTTTCCATCCATATTCGGATTTGAAACCCATGCCGGTCGTGGAGCTTTATACTCCTGTTTTTGTGGATGTGAAGCACAACCACTAAACAAGAGTATAAGTAAAACTATAGAAGTTAATAAACTTTTCATCACTACTTAGTTGGAAATTCTTTTTCAAGACCATCCATAGCTTGTTTTGCTTGAAATTGTTGCCATAAAGCTTCTTCGTTTTTAAAGCTTGTTTTAACAGCTTTTTTAACTTCACCGTTTACAGTTGATTCAGGTACTGTAACTAGCATATATAAAGCTCCAGATGGAGATGTCCAAGTATCAACACCTTTTGAACCTTTTAAGTCAACTTTTGCAACTTGTTTTGAAACTGCCATAGTTACATGCTCAACTGTTTCAGCATCAGAGATACCAGTTGCACGAGTAAAAGTTTCAACTTTGTCTTTTACCTGTGATTGGATTTGTTGAGCCAAGTCACTTCTACCATTTGCTAAAGCAACTCTTCTCATGTGACCCATGCCTGCAGCACTTTTTTGTGCGACACCAACACCTGCATAAGCACCCTCAACAACCGGAACACAAGTCCACTTAGGAGCCAACACATTCTCTTGATGACAACGGAAATCCGGCTCAGCTTGTTTTTGAGGTTCTGGTGTTTCACCACATCCCGTAATTGTAGCAGCTATTACACCTGCCAATACTATTGAAGAAATAGTCTTAATCATGTTAAATCCTTGTGTTTATATAATTAAATTATACAACTATAATCTTAAAAAATATTTATCAATGGTATAATCTGTTTATGAAATATTATTCCTATGAAGATTTTAAAAACGATACGAGAGAGTTGATAATAAAAGTAAAAAAGCTTGAGGTTGATGCTATAGTTGGGATATCCC
>Ga0256828_1002483_pt1 | contig 10959 bp, 13 predicted proteins | sample CV88metaG_FD_185993 | JGI IMG/M metagenome (GOLD analysis project Ga0256828, IMG submission 185993) | Hydrothermal vent microbial communities from East Pacific Rise, Pacific Ocean - CV88 | ecosystem: Environmental > Aquatic > Marine > Hydrothermal vents | place: Pacific Ocean: East Pacific Rise... | reverse complement strand
CTGCTCCTTAAATATTTCCTGCTAAGAAGTTTTTTACAACTTCATCTGCTGTCTCACCATCTTTTTTGCGTATCTTTTTGATCTCTAGACCAATAGACTCTAAAGCCTCACGCATATTCTCACCAACAGCTCGTACCAAAATTATATCACACCCCTGTAAAGCTTCTACATCTTTTCTGTGTGAGTTTGTATGTGCCTCATGGCTCATACTGTCATGGTCGTGCTCTTCATTGTGACGGTGGGCATGATGACCACCATCATGATGCTTGTTTGGAACCAAATCTACAAGCTTCTCATCTTCATAAATAGCAAAGTATGCACTCTGCCCTGTTCGTGTAACTATTGTTTTTTTATCTTCATCTACTGCTAAAACTATTTTCATATTTTCTATTCTCCTTTGAATAATTTCTATATTTTTAAACTTATTATATCGAACATATGTTCATAATGTCAAGATTTTGCAATTGCCTTGTTTAACATCAGTGCAAAGATTATGGCAACATATGCCAAAGCTGCAGCTATCTCATAAGTAAGATCAAGCCCTACACTATCTCCAAAAACACCCATAGCAAAAACAACAACTGAGCTGATACTAAAGTTTACCGTCATGTAAAGACTGTTGATAAAAGTCGGCATCTTTGTCTCTACCTCATGAATGACTGAGAGCATTACCGGACCGTTGGCAAACATAAACAGTCCAAGGAGTGCCAAAAGAGGAAAGAGCGTATAGATACTGCTGCTGAGTAAAAAGAGTGTCATTGTTATAGCTGCTCCACTCGACATAAGAACAAGTGTCTTTTGTCGTCCTATCTTATCTGAGATATTGCCTGAGACAAAAGTACCTATCACACCAAAAAACTGCAAAACAGAGAGTGCAATACTTGCATACCAGAGTGAATACCCATGCTGCGTGAGATAGACTGCAAGGTAGAGCGTAACTGCCATCTTCATAGCAGACTGAAAGAACATAAAGCCACCCATCACACTAAAAAGCGGCAAAAAGCGCTTAAGCTCTGCCATGGCATCACCCTTCTCAGGCTTTTTTGTAAACTTGAGATGCTCTGCATGAAAATCTTTTAATCGCAAATAGAGCATAAAAGAAGCAACAAAGCCAAAAGGCATCAGTCTCCATGTGCCCTCAAGCCCCCACAAAGAGACAGATCCCGTAATAAGAAGCGGTCCAACCGTTCTGGCAAGTTCACCACCAACCATGTAGTAGCTCATACCTCGTCCCAGTTTTTCACCCGATGAAGCTTTGATGATTCCCGGAGATGGAATGTGAAAGAGTGTTGAGCTCACCCCTGAGATAGTCAGTAAAACCAAAAGCATGGCATATGAGTCAACCACACCGAGCAAAGACATCGAAAAAGCTGTCAAAGCCGGTGAGAGTATAACAAAATAGCGCGCATCTGTTCGCTCAGCCAAAAGGCCAAAGAAGGGGTTGAGCAGTGAGGGAATCTTTCTGGCAATATCCAAAAAAGCACTCATCGCAAGACTCATCCCCAGCTTCTCTATGAGCAGTGGCAACAAAGGTGCCAAAAAGGCAGAGTAGGTATCATGCGCTAAGTGCGCCAGAGAGATGGTTAGAACCTGATTTTTCTGTTTTTGCATTGTATTCCTTAAAAGAGTGTAAATCTAAAGTGTAAAAAGCTCATAACACTCTCTATATCTTTTACGACATTTTCCATAATATCACCTACATGAGTACCTGCAAAGAGCCGTGCCATGATATAACCGTTCATCATGCCTATCATCACTTCACCGTTACTCTTTTCATATACGGAGATACTCAAGGGCATCTTTACTGACATATACTTACTCGCATCATTGTGTAACATTTCACCAGAGAGTTTTGCATTACAGAACTTAATGATTTTAACTCTACCAACATCAACACCACCATTTTCTAAAATCTCTTTTTGCTGATCAATAACTGTTGTTACATGCCAACCTTTTTGATTATTTATTCTATTTACTATCAAATTGACTGTTTTGTCAAAATCATAACCTGATTTTATCTCTTTAAAAAACATTGTAGGAGCAGCTACTTTAAACGCTATTCCCATAATAAAAAGACTCATAACGCTCCCTAAAATAAAACCGATAATTACACCTAATTTTGCATTCATCCTATCTCCTCCACACAAATATTTCCAGCCATACACTCTTTGAGTGTTCGCTGCATTACAAAGCAAATTACAAAAGTTGTTATCGTAATCATTCCAAGACTCAACAGATAAAACAGTGTACTATGATAGGTCATATAGATAAGTAAAGTAGCAATTGTTATTGCCGCTAAAGGGAATGTATATGCCCACCATGAGATAAAAAACTCTTTTCTATCATAAATCTTCATCAAAAGTAAAAGTAATACAAACGTAAAAAATGCAATGGAGTACAAAAAGAGACTCATCATATCTATACTACCATTTGTAATTCGAAAATAACTGATAAATGCAACTGCAGGCGGAGCTATAAAGATAAAAAATGTTGGTACAAGTTTTTTTGCCAATGGATGGTGAAAGATAATTCTATACAGCATAATAGTAAAAAGTACCAACCAGAAAAAAAGTCCTATACTAAAGAAAAAAAGTGATACATACAATGGTGCAGCATCTACTCCGACAACTGGTACAAGCAGGTTTCCAACTATTGGAATAAACCATGCAGGATTACTGTGTACAATCTCAAACTGATTTATAATCCAATAACGCAGTACTATAAAGGTAAACACCAGTTGCAAAGGTGCCCCAATATACCAAAACAGTATTGAGACTGTTGGTGCATAGTCATAATATGCAATACTTAACAATAAAAAGCTGATAGAGATCGTTGCCATAAAAGCACTTTTTATGGGATGATAAAACTCTTTTTTTACAGCTTGCGGGTAAAGAAACAACTTTATCATATACAATACAAAAATAGTAAAAAAAAGAGCTGTATCGACAAAAAGCAGTGTTTCATAGACAATATAAGGCATATCAATTAAATGATATGCCTTTGCCAATGCTATAACAAAACCAGAAAATCCCATAACAACTGCAAAGAGTTGTACAGGGAAAAACTCTAAAGAGCGTTTATTTATCTGCATCTGTTTCCTCTACCAAGACCTTGTCTCTGCTCTCCTTGGCCTCTACCTCGACCAAAGCCCTGAGCTCTTCTTTTTTGTCCCATACCTTGTTCTCTTGGTACAGACACACCTTCAATTTCTTCTGAGTTCATCGCAAAACGACGACCCATACCACATCTTTGTCCCATACCGCGACCTTCACTTCTGAACATTTTTCTATTTCTCATAATATATCCTTTATTACGCCTCTTTTTGGCGTTTATTTCAAAATAATGTGCACATATGTTCGAATTATAACGAACATATGTTCAATTTGTCAAGTAAATCATTATTATTTTTATGATATAAATCATTATTTTAAAATAAGTAGAAGCCTTTTTATATATAATGACTTCATATTTTAATCATAAGGATAGTTAATGAAGAAATTACTTCTTTTATCACTCAGTACTTTTGTCTTAACAACTGCCGCATCAGCATACGATGCAAACAAAGCACAGAATCTTAACAAATTCTACTCACATATTACACATAAAGCATGTGCTAATTCTAAACTTTTCATCAGTGCAAAGAATGTAATGAAAATGTATAAAGAGAACAAAGATTTTACTGTTGTAGATCTTCGTACAGATGGCGAAGCAAACATTATCTCTTTAAGTAATAAAAATGCAATCCATATTCCAATTGCAAAACTCTTTGAAAAAGAAAACCTTGACAAACTTCCAACAGACAAACCACTTATCTTAGTATGTCACTCAGGTGCTCGTGCACTTATGGCTGCTGTTGGTCTAAAACAACTTGGTTTTAAAAATACACAGGTTTTAAAAGGCGGTCTTATCGCTTTGGCTGATGCTAATAATCCAAAAAATGCTCCTGAAGTAAAATAATTTCATGAAGAGCTCTCTTTTAGCGCTCATCTTGTTAGGCTTGGGAGGCTGTAGCGATGATGCTACTGTAGTCCACTTCGACAAAGAGCTAAAAGAGCTTCCATGTTTACGTCTGGTGGTTTTTCCACCTGACGCTCTTATAGAGCAAAGCCTTAATGAGCTCTACACTTTTGATGAGAACTGCGCCTATGAACTCCAAGCGAGTCAAAAGAGTGGCATAGTCTGTAACTCTAACCAAAATGCACCACAAAAAGCACTCTCAAACTTTCCATCAGGCTACATTCGACTCGATATCTACAAGAAACGTAAACCCATTTACAGTTACTATAAAGATCTCACACACCCTGTAACTAAAGAGGATATACAAGATGGATTTATCCATATAAAAGAAGATCTTTTATAATAACCACAAACCTTTTACACCACTTACTAAAAACTGTGCAGCAATAGCTCCGACAATAAGTCCCATGATTCTTGTCAATATTTTCATACCTGTAACACCCAGTGTTTTGTTGATAACACTTGCATATTTCAAAGTAATAAAAACAGTTATTGAGGCTAAGAATATACTGATTGTAATAAGTAAATAACTCACAATTTGAGAAGAAGCACTAATATGATTATTGTTTAAAACTACTATAGTAGCTATTACTCCTGGCCCAAAGAGAATTGGGATTCCTATTGGTACAATAGATACATCTTCTTTCTCCTGAGCTTCATCATGCTCTTCTTGAGTATGTCTAGCCTTAGAAGCCTGACCATAGGTCATATTGATGGCAATAAGCATTAGGATAATTCCACCAATAACCTTTAAAGAGAGTACATTGATACCAAAAAGCTTAAATATAAACTCTCCGCTATAAAGTGTAATGACAGAAGCTATAAAAACAGTTACAGATGCTTTGAGTGCAACAGGGTAGATACTTTTAGGCGTTGCAGGAGTGATCATACCAAGCATGATACTTGCTGCAGCTATTGGGTTTAAAATAGTAATCAAAGCTATCGTATCGTGCATTAAAAGTGAAAAATATTCTATCATTCTATATCCTTAGTAACTTGTATAGGGAGAGCAACATCAACAGAACGTATATGCAGATCTTGCTGAGGAAATGGAATCTCAATACCATTTTCATAAAGCGTGTTATATATTAAAACCAAAAATCTAGAAGTTGTACGTTTAGGGAAAAGTATCTCTTTGCCTTTGATCCATACAAAAAGTTCAAAATCAACACTACTGTTTCCCATCCCGGTCATAATAACACGTGTATGGCGTTCTGATGTATTGTACAAATCTTCAAAACCACTATTATGTACTGCTTCTAAAATAACACTTATTACCTTTTGAGGATCTGTTCCATAGGCTACTCCAAATGGGATTTCAAAACGACGAATTTTATCGTTCATAGTCCAGTTAATTACACGATTTTGAATTAAATCCTGATTTGGCACGATTATATCGATATTGGAATTTGTATTTACCGTAATAGAACGCATCTTTATATCAACGACATGACCTCTTAGGTTTTCATCTAACTCTATATAGTCTCCTATCTTTACACTGCGCTCAACCATCAAGATAATACCCGAAACAAAGTTTGAAATTACATTTTGCAGACCAAATCCAATACCGACTGAAAGTGCTCCAGCTACAAGTGCAATAGATGAAAGATCAATTCCCATTACTTTTAATACAATGAAAAAAGTAATTAAAAAAATCGCATATGAGCCCATATTTGCAAGCAGTGTATGTGTACTTGCACTCATTATTTTGTTTTTTAAACTCAATGATTTGATATAACGTTTATACAGATTACCCAAGACAAAACCAGCAATCAGAATAAACAAAGACAGAAGTAATTTTAATGTACTAATAGGTGTTTTATTTATGACAAAAAGTGTCTCATTTAACATCTCCCAAACACTTTTCATCTCTACTTCAAACTCTTCTAATCCCTGTACTTTCAACCTCTCAACTGTACCTAAAAATGCCTCTTCCATACTTGAGAGTAAATTATCTAGACCATTTAGAAAATCCTTCTGACTGCTAATATTGTTTTTTGTAAACTCCAAAAGTGCATTATGCTGTTTGATAATATTTTTGTTATGCTCTTTTAATCCCATACTAAACTTTAAAAAAAGTATATTTAGCTCTTTTTTATACAACATCTCTAATTGTGTTTGATTTTTACTTATCTGTTCTAATGTAGTTGATAAAAGCTTCTTTTCATCCAAAAGTGTATAACGCTCTTTTTTAATTTTTAAATTTTCTATCGTCTGTTTTAGATTCTGTATTTTTTTACTGAGAAAAAGACTCTGTTTTTCTATCTCCTTTTTATCAAACTCTATGGTATGTAAAGAGGTGATTAAAAGCTCTTGAATCTTTGGAAGTAATGATTTTTCTTCTTCTAAAAGGAGTGCTTCATTTTGAGATTTTTTTGTATAAAAAGTATAAAAGAGTTCTGTGGTTAAGTTGTTTTTTTCACTATCACCCAACTGTTCATCTAATGTCTCTTTTTTTGCCTGATCTGCAAGCAGACTTTTCTCAACACTATTTACAGAGTTTAAAATCTCTATATAATATGTAAAGAGATTGATGTATTGTGTTTGATTTTTTGCAACAGAGAGGTTCTTTGCACGAAAATGCTCTTTTTTTGAAGCATCTATTAATTTACTTAAGAGTGTTTTTTGTAAATTTATCTCATCATTTACTACTCTGTTCTTTGATAATGTATCTAACAATCTTTGATAGACTTTGATATCACCATTTAAAATCGTTGCATTTATATCTGCGGCATTCAGTGTAAAACTCAATAAAAAAAGAGATAATCCCATTATATACTTCATTAATATTTACCTTATAAATAACTCAGACAATTATCTTCTTTTAAACTAAAAAATTACTGAACAAAAATGACGATTAAATGTTTTTTATATTAAATATTAGATATATAAATAAAATGAAAGCAGACAAAATCATTTCAAGGAGATTATAAATATGAAAAATAATTTTATGTCATCATTACTTATAGCTATTCTATTAGCTACTACAAGTGCTTACGCACAAACAACAAAACAAGAGCACTATAGTGCAGCGGTTATTCCTAAAAATATGAGTGTTCAAGAAAAGAAGAAACGTTTTTTCGCACTTTTGGTACCTGCTGTTAATGAAGTATATAATCAACTGCAAAAAGAGTATCTTCAAGCAAAAGAGCTAATTCAAAAAGATCCAAACAACCCTAAGATCAAACAGCTTATGAAAGAGTATGCTGCAAAAAATCCTCAGGATTTATTAGTCAGAATGAAACCACATCCAAGAAGTATCGCTTTGGCACAAGCTGCCATGGAGAGTGCATGGGGAACTTCACGCTTTTTCAAAATAGCAAACAATGTCTTTGGTGTATGGTCATTTAACAAAAATGAACCTCGTGTTGCAGCAGGTAAAAAAAGAGGTAACACGACAATCTATGTAAAAAAGTATGCCACTATAGCTGATTCTATTAGAGATTACTATAAGATCTTAGCTACAGGAAAAGTTTTTGAAAAATTTAGACAGGCAAAGATGAAAACTGATGACCCATACGTTTTAGTCAACTATCTTGATAAATATTCAGAGAGAAAAGAGGCATACTGTAAAGAGTTGGCAGCAATGATCCGCCATAACAAGCTTACAAAATATGATCAGTAATCATTTTCATTTTTAATAGAAATACCTGCATAATTTTTTAAAAAGATATCGGCTGCAATGCCGTTGTCTTTTGCTATCTCCCTACCATCTTCATCGAGCAGTGGTGTTGTACCATAGCCACAAGAGGGAGACTTTGACTTGAGTACTATGGCATCTACTTTTGGATGTGCCTTGCAAAAGGCCTCTATCTCTTTTCGCAAAAGCTCAGTGACATCTTTTTTACCCTCATGGGTAAGGATGCGCTTATCACCATCGACCAAAACAACATCAATGCGCTCACGCGGTGTTCCAAAGAGTGGTGCTTCAGGGCAAAAAGGGATGATCTCCCACCCCTCAAAAGCCTTCAGCACTGTCGGTATCTCTTTGGTTTTGCCATCATAGCGACAGTACTCACCCAAGATACATGCAGAGATGATGACCTTTTTCTTAGCAGATGACAACAGACTTGATCTCCGTCATCTCTTCAATAGCAAAACGAGGACCCTCACGCCCAACACCTGAGAGCTTCACCCCACCATAAGGCTGAATGTCAAAACGAAGTGTCGGCATATCATTAATGACAATTCCACCCGCCTCTAGCTCATCGACAGCGCGGTTCATCAAACTCAAGTCATTTGTAAAGACAGAGAACTGTAGTCCATACGGAGAGTCATTCATTCTATCAACCGCATCATCAAAGCTATCAACTTTTACAAGTGAAACGATCGGTGCAAAGACCTCTTCACACACTATTGCCATATCGTCACGTACATTTGCCATAACACATGGGTAGAAGATTCTTCCCTCAACACGCGGCACTAGAAGTGGAATAGCACCCTCATCTATGGCAGACTCTACCCAACTCATAGCACGCACACATGCCTCATCATCGATAAGTGGTCCCATAAATGTCTCATCATCATAAGGGCTGCCTACTTTTAGCTTCTTCGTTGCTTTTGCCATAAGCTCTGCAAACTCATCATAAATAGCCTCTTCGACATAGATACGCTGCAGACTGATACATACCTGCCCAGAGTTTACAAAAGCACCAAGAGCACATTTTGCAGCCGCTTCAGCTAGGTCAGCTGACTTTTCAATAAATGTCGCTGCATTACCACCAAGCTCAAGACCTACCTTTTTGATACCTGCATTTTTTGTAATGATATTGCCAACCGGTACACTTCCAGTAAAGCTGATAACACGAGGAATATCAGAAGTAATTAATGCACTTCCAACCTCAGCATCACCATAGACAACACTAAGTGCATCAGGAATGGCATACTCACTCTCAACAAAGAGCTTTGCAAACTTGTATGCAGTCAGCGGCGCTTCAGGAGTAGGTTTTAGTACAACTGCATTACCAGCTACAAGCGCAGGACCGAGTTTATGCGCTACAAGATTGAGCGGAAAGTTAAATGGAGTAATGGCAACAACCACACCCACAGGCTCTCTGCGGAAAAATGCCATCGTCTTTTTACCACTTGGCATTGCATCTGTGTTAATCGTCTCGCCACCCATAGTACGCATCGTCTCAGCTGAGAGTGTAATAGTCTCAATACAGCGCTCCACTTCAATACGTGCAAAAGTGATAGGTTTTCCTACCTCATCCGTGATGGTTTTTGCTATATCTTCTTTTTGCTCACGCAGCTTTGCAGCCACATCCAAAAGCCATGCACAACGCTGTGCAAGAGTTGATTTTCTTGCAAATTTTGCAGCATCTTTGGCAATTTCAAGTGCCTTTTTTGCATCTTCTGCGTCACATATTGGTGCGCGTGATACTACTTCACCATTGTAAGGAGACTTTCTCTCACTCCACTCATCTTTTACAGCTTCACTTGAGCCAAAAAATATTTTTGCATCTTGCATAAGGTTTCCTAAAGTCAATTTTCTTCGTTGAAAAATTATATCATTTTAAATCTAATCTACTATAATTTTGGCATGAAAAAACTACTACTTTTTTTACTACTGGCAGCATCTCTCTTTGGCTATGAGACAGACTCGTGGCTACACGACTACAACGCAGCACTCAAAGAGGCACAAAAAGAGCACAAAAACATCTACCTCTTCATCGGTGCAGACAAGTGTAAGTACTGTAAGATGTTTAAAGAGCAGACACTCTCACAAAAGTACATTATGCAGACACTCAAAAAAGAGTATGTTCTCATCTACCTCTCACGCGACAGACATACCGTGCCTGATGGCTTTGTAAAGTTCGGTGCACCGGTACACTACTTTTTAAATGAGCAGGGAAAAGTTCTGCATCAAACAGCCGGATTTGTAAACCCGGATGCATTTTTGGATATCTTGGATGATGTGGAGATTATGAAGTAGGCTTTAGAGGGTAATATCTTCTACTAAAGTAAGCTCTTGTGGTGTTACGATGATGGCATCAAAGGTATAGTCTCCCTCATAAGCCTTTTTTTTCATGTAGATATCTGCTGTCTTTATCATTTTGGAGAGTTTGGATGGGGTGATATTTTGAATCGCTTTTTCGTAATCTTCTCCACTTTTTACCTCAACAAAATGTAAAACATTCCTTTTTGAAGCGATAATATCTATCTCCCCAAAGCGGGAGTAGAAGTTTTTATCAACAATAGCATAGCCATTTTCAAGCAAGTAGGCACACGCCTTCTCTTCAGCGATGTTCCCTTTTGCTCTGCTCATCTAGCAGTTAATCACTTCTACTTTGATGGTTTTAAATGCCGCAGTAAGGATGAGCTCATCACGCGCATCTCCAAAGAGCTCGTTTATACGGCTCTTTGCATGGTGAAAGGTTGCAAAGAGTGTCTTTGGTTGTACTTTATCAGTAATCTTTACTGTAAGTGGTGTAGTTTGACCAAATTCACTTTTGAGTATCACCTTCTGGCTTGTAAAGTCAGCAGCATCCTCTTCACACACCAGTAAGATATCTTCATCATATCTGTCATTGAGCTTTGTGCTGCGTTTTGTCTGGGCTGCATTGTTGTAGTGTGCCAGTGTACGCCCAGTTGTGAGATGGTAGCCTTTGAGTTTTTTGTTTACAATCTCCTCTATCATGCCACGCAGTTTGTACTGATGATAAACAAAACGACCATAACCATCATCTGTTCTAAAATCAAGCTGATGCAAAATAGGTGTATCTTCTGTATGAACCGGCCACTGCAAGCCACGCTTACGGTGTTTTTCAAGTCTATGATAGTCAGCTCCGCTAAAGCGTCTGTATGCCACTCGTTGTACCTCTTGCCATACATCTTTACTCGATTTGTAGTTCGCATCACCACCCATCTTGTTATCTAAAATCTGTAGCACTTCCCAGTCATCTGGCAGGTCTGATTTTACAAGTGGTTGGCTTAGGTGCA
>Ga0256828_1002481_pt1 | contig 10962 bp, 7 predicted proteins | sample CV88metaG_FD_185993 | JGI IMG/M metagenome (GOLD analysis project Ga0256828, IMG submission 185993) | Hydrothermal vent microbial communities from East Pacific Rise, Pacific Ocean - CV88 | ecosystem: Environmental > Aquatic > Marine > Hydrothermal vents | place: Pacific Ocean: East Pacific Rise... | reverse complement strand
TTTATTCCCATACCAAATGCTATAGTTGCAACTATACAAGTGATATTATCATTTAAAAAATCATTTTGTATTTGCTCTTTTATTTCACTTTTTAATCCAGCATGAAAAGCTGTAGAATTTATACCATTTGAATATAAAAAGTTATTTAAATCTTCTGTATCTTTTTGTTTTATAGTATATATAATTGTTGGTTCATCTTTATATTTTAATAAATAATTTAATAATACTTTTTGTTTTTTAGATTCTTGTATAGGATGTATTAATATTTTTAGATTATCTCTATAAAAGTTTGTAATAATAGTATGTTCTTGTTTTATATTAAATACATTTTGCATATCATTTATAACTTCTTTGGTTGCTGTTGCTGTTAGTAGTAGTACTGTAGGATTATTTAGTTTATTTAATATTGAAGGAAGTACAAGATAATCAGGTCTAAAATTATGACCCCAAGCACTCACACAATGTGCTTCATCAACAGCAATTAAAGATATATTTACTTTTTGTATAAAGTTTAAAAAACTATGATTTTTTAGTTTTTCAACTGATACATATAATATTTTAATTTTACCATTTAATACATCATTTCTAACTTGTGAGTTTTCACTAGAACTTTGAGTGGAATTTATACTTCCACAAGATATTCCTATACTATTTAAATAATCAATTTGATCTTTCATAAGAGCTAAAAGAGGAGATATTACAAGAGTAAGACCTCCTAGTATTTGAGATGGCAATTGATAACAAAGTGACTTTCCACTTCCAGTTGGAAATATAGCTGCACTATTTTGTTGCGCTAATACTTGGTTTATTATTGTTATTTGTTCTTGTTTTAGTTGATTTATGCCAAAAGTAGTTTTGGCTAGTTGATTTATATTTATATTTGTCATTTAGTATTGTAACAAATTACAATACTAAATTTACTTATTTATTTTATAAGATTCTGAATTTCATCTGCAGATATAATATCTGAATTATATCTTACAATGATAATATTTTCTGTATCATTTATATACCATTCAATACAACCATCTGTATCATGTAATATTGAATGTTTTGATGAATCTGTATCTTTTAAATCCATATAGTGTACTTTTGTTTTAGCTGGATTTGGTAATGTTGCTATTAGTACTATCCAAGCTATACATATAGCAAGTATTACTATAGATATTTGACTTAATGGTAAAGTTTCAAGATACATACCACCAACAAATCCACCTATAAATGTACCAAAGTAACCATAAGAGTTAAATACACCTAAAACTGCACCTTTTTGATATACTTTTGCATACTTTGTTGTAAGTGATTGCATAATAGGTTCGTGCATATTGAATCCCATAAAAAATACAATAACACCAACAACAAAAAGAGTATAATCATCACTTACAATTTTTGCATCAATAGAAGCAGAACTTAGAGAAATAATATAATAAGATATACCAAAAAAAGCAATACCTAACATAAGTACTTGTTTAAACATTCCTCTTTTTTCTGCAAGCATTGCTGCAGGTCCCATTGCAAATATACCAGCTACCATTGCAGGAAGATAAACTTTCCACAATTCAGATACTTGCCAACCATATGCTTTTGTTAAAACAATAGGAATAATCATAAATGCAAATGTCATAAGACCTTTTTGTAAAAAGTTTGTTATATTCATTTTAAGTAATGATGGATTTACAAGAAATGAGTATTTATCACTTCCATTGTATGTATGTGTTATTTTTGGTGCATTTGGTACATATTTTATAAGTATAAATATAGATACAATAGCCATAACAGCAACAATATAAAATAGTGTAGATACACCAGCTGCAGCTCCTATTAATGGACCAGCAACCATTGCAATTGCAAATGCTAAAGCAATACTACCACCCATAAGTGCCATAGCTTTTGGTCTTTGTTCTTCTTTTACAATATCACTAATCATAGCAGTTACAACAGCACCAATAGCTCCTGCACCTTGTAAAAATCTACCAAATAATAATGTAATCATATTATCAGCTTGTGCTGCTATTAATGAACCTATTGCAAATATAATAAGCCCCATAACTATAGTACTTTTTCTTCCTATTTTATCACTTATTATTCCAAAAGGTACTTGAAATATCATTTGAGTGATTGCATAACCACCAATAACAATACCTACAGTTGTAGGAGTAGCACCTGGTAAACTTAGTGCATATACAGAGATTACTGGTAATACTATAAAAAGCCCTAAAAATCTCATAGCGATGATTATATTTAAAGGCATAATTGTCTTAAGCATATTCGCTTCCTTTTTATTTTTTTGCCATTATATCTAAAAAAAATTATTATTAATATCATAAATTAGTATAGTATTAATAATTAATATTAAACAAAGTTTTTATTTTATTATCAATTAGAAGTAAATCTTAATATAAACATAAGTAAATTATATAATATTAAGTAAAATTTCTATAATATATAAAATAATTAACTAGAAAAGGGAAAATTTGGAACATAAATATACTGAATATAAAGATATTGATCAAGCACAACTTCAAAAAGATATTGACGATATAAAGGAAACATTAGGACCAGTAACTCAAGATGACTTTGATCATTTACTTAAACTTGAAAGATGGGGAAGAACATTTACATTTTCAGGATTTGCTATAATATTATTATTAAATATTTTTACAGTAACTGGAATATTATTTTGGATAAGTGCAATTATAGCAGGTGCACTAATTGCTGTTGGTAATACTGGAAGATGGGCAAATGTTACTCATCCTATTTTACATGGTGCATACGATAAAGTACCTGGTATTCCATATAGATATACAAAAGCTGGTTTTGCAACTGGATGGAGAAGATATGTAGATTGGTTAGATTGGATAAAACCAGATGCTTGGACATTTGAACATAATGTTATGCACCATTATCATTTAGGTGAAGATGATGATCCAGATAATGTAGAAAAAAATCTAAAATGGCTTCATGAAGCAAAAATTCCTAATTTCTTTAAATATGCTATAGTTTATGCATTTGCTACAGGATGGAAATTACTTTATTATGCACCAAATACACTTAGAATTTTAGAAAATAAAGAAAGAAAAAAGAAAAAACTACCAGAAACTAGAGATTATGAGATTAATCCTTTAACTAAAAATGGAAAAGAATTATGGCTTCAATATATCTTACCTTATGGTATTTTTCAATTTGTATTTTTACCATTTTTATTTTATCCTATAGGTGGTATGGATGCTGTTACTAATGCATTTATTATAATCGTATTAGCTGAAGTATTTGCAAATATGCACTCATTTTTAGTTATTGTTCCAAATCATAGTGCTGAAGATATTTATCAATTTTCAACTCCTCATAAAACACAAGGTGAGTATTACCTAAGACAAATTATGGGAAGTGTAAATTATAATACGGGTAGTGATTTTATTGATTTCTTACATGGTTTTTTAAATTATCAAATAGAACATCATATTTTCCCTGATAGATCTCACTACTTCTATCAACAAAGTCAACCTATTATTAAAGAAATATGTAAAAAGCATAATCTTGAATATAGACAAGAAAGTGTATTTAAAAGAATTTTAATGACATTTGATCTTATGATTGGTAAAACAAAAGTATTAAGAATTGATGGAATTTAATCATTGATATATTAAAATTTAAAGGCTAGATATTTTTATCTAGCCTTTTTTAATTTAAAAATATTACAAAATGTCATATTTTTAAATTAAAAGAAAAAATTACACTATAATATTATTATGAAACTTACAAAAGAACAAGAAGAAATATTATCAAGTGTAAAGATACATAAAAATATAAAAATAAATGCCTTTGCAGGTACAGGAAAAACTTCTACTTTAAAACTTATATCAAATAGCCTTTCAAATAAAAGAATATTATATCTTGCATTTAATAGTGCAATTAAAAATGAAGCTAGTCAAATATTTCCTTCTAATACTTTTGTAAAAACAACTCATGGATTAGCATATAGCGCTATTAAAAAATACACTAAAATTGATTTATCAAAACTTACTAATTATAGAGCAATAGATATATCTAAAAAATTTGATATAACTTATAATCAAGCATTAATAACACTTAAAATATTTGATGCATTTTGTAATTCAAATAATGATGAAATAAAAAAAGATGATTTAGAACATAAAACTGCAAAACAAATGTTTAATTATATGCTTATAAACAAAATGGATCCTACTCATAATTTTTATTTAAAATATTATCAATTATTATTAAAAAATAATCAAATACAACAATACTCTTACGATATTATTATGCTCGATGAAGCACAAGACACCAATGATGTAACACTAGATATATTTGATAATTTAAAATCAAATACAAAAATTTGTGTAGGAGATAATCACCAACAAATATATTCATTTAGAGGCAGTAAAAATGCTTTGGATAAAATCAATTTTGATAAAATATTATATCTTTCTTGCTCTTTTAGATTTAACAATCAAATAGCATCTTATGCAAATATATTATTAAGCAACTTTAAAAATGAAAAAGTAAAAATAAGTGTTTCAAAAGATATAAATAAACCTATTGATACACATGGATTTATTTCAAGAACAAATGCAACACTAATTGCACAAATAGCACTTAGAATAAAAGAAAAAAAGCCATTTGTTACAATAAGAGAACCAAATGAAATATTTAATTTAAGTATTGAAGTATATTATTTACTAAACAATAACAAATCTAAAATAATAAGAAATAAGTTTCTAAAAGACTTCAAGGATGAAGATGAATTAATGCAATATGCCCAAGAAGTTGATGATTATGAATTAAAATCATCAATTAAACTAATAAAAGAATATCAACATGAAATATTTTTATTTAAAGATATTAGTGATAAATTTTATAAAGCATGGTTAAATAAAGCAAATATTTTATTTCATAAAAGAATTAATGAAATTCTTTTTTTAACTACTGCTCATACATCAAAAGGTTTAGAATGGGATAGTGTAGTTATTGCTGATGATTTTAGTGATTTTGCTGATTTAATACTTGATAGTGGCTATGATAATTTTAAAGATTTTAAAAAAAATATAAACAATATCTCAAATCAAGAAATAATAGATGAATTTAATCTATTTTATGTAGCTATTACAAGAGCAAAAAAAACAATCATAAAAGATAGTGAAAATTTTCATTATTTACTAAATAAAAATATTGCAAAATTAATAGATGCAAGAATAAAAGAATCTAAACAAGATTTAAAATTAAATAAAAATGTAAAAAAAGTATCAAAAATACAAAAAGAAGAAAAATCAATACTTAGAATACAAAGAAATAAAAATGAAGGTAAATTAAAAAATCAAGGTTTAAAATGGAAATTAGAAGACAAAATAAAAGTTAAAAGTTTATATAATAAAAACTACACAATATTACAATTATCAAATAAACTTCAAAGAACAACAAGTGCGATACTTGCAGAACTTTACAAAAGTGAAATAATCACTAAAACTGAGCAAAATAAACTTTCTTTACTTTTAAAACAAAATATTTACAATACTTCAAAACTAATGTTATAAATTTACTAAATTTTAGATATAATTATAGCAATAAATTAAAAATAGGATACAAAATTGTCTAAACAATTATTACAAAAACAAGCAAATACAATTAGATTTTTAGCAGCAGATATGGTTCAAAAAGCTAACTCAGGACACCCAGGTGCACCTATGGGTATGGCTGATATAGTTACAGTATTATCAAATCACTTAAAACTAGACCCAACAAACTCTTCATGGTTAAATAGAGATAGATTAGTATTCTCTGGTGGTCATGCATCTTCTATGGTATATTCTTTATTACATTTATGGGGATATGATTTAAGTATTGAAGACTTAAAACAATTTAGACAACTAGATTCTTTAACACCAGGACATCCAGAAAATGGACATACTCATGGAGTTGAAATCACAACAGGACCATTAGGTCAAGGTATTGCAAATGCAGTTGGTTTTGCTATGGCTTCAAAATATGCAGCACATTGTCTAAACTCTGAAACAGCAGAAATTATAGATCATCATGTTTATTGTTTATGTGGAGATGGAGATTTACAAGAAGGTATATCTTATGAAGCATGTGCAACAGCAGGTCATCAACAAACATCAAACTTAACAATTATTTATGATTCAAATGATATTACAATTGAAGGTGATATTTCAATTGCATGGAGTGAAGATGTAGCAAAAAGATTTGAAGCTATTAACTTTGATGTAGTAACTATTGATGGTCATGATTTTGATGCTATTGATAAAGCACTTACAGATTCAAGAAATTCAGATAAACCAACACTAATTATTGCAAAAACTGCAATTGGAAAAGGTGCTGCTACACTTGAAGGTTCTCATCATACTCATGGTGCTCCTTTAGGTGATGATGAAATTGCAGCTTCAAAAACAAAAGCTGGATTTGATCCAAAAGAGACTTTTGTAGTTCCAACTGATGTAAAAGAGGCATTTGATAAAACTAAATCGGGAGCAATGTTAAGTAAGGCATGGGATAAATTAGTAAAAAAAGATTTACCTTTAAGTGAACAAAATGAAACATTAAATGCTCTACTTAATCCTGATTTTAGTAAAGTAATATATCCTGAATTTGAAGCAGATTCTATGATTGCAACAAGAGATTCAAATCATAAAATACTAAATGCAATTGCAAAGGCAGTACCTAGCTTTATTGGTGGTAGTGCAGATTTAGCACCATCTAATAAAACAGAATTAATTGGTCTTGGAGATTTTCCAAAAGGTAGAAATATTCACTTTGGTATCAAAGAACACTCAATGGCAGCTATTGCAAATGCTATGAATTTATATGGATTATTTAGAGTTTATTCTGCTACATTCTTTATATTTTCTGATTATTTAAAACCAAGTGCAAGAGTAGCTGCACTTTCTAATATCCCTCAACATTTTATATGGACACATGATAGTATTGGTGTAGGAGAAGATGGTGCAACACACCAACCAATTGAACAACTTGCACAATTTAGAGCATTACCAAACTTCTATACATTTAGACCTGCAGATGCTAGTGAAAATGTAAAATGTTGGCAAAAAGCACTTACTATGAATGCACCTACAGCTTTTGTATGTTCAAGACAAAAGCTTATGACTTTAAAAGATAAAAGAGTACATGGAGATGTACAAAATGGTGGATATTTATTAACACAAAGAGAAAATGCAACAGTAACATTAATTGCAAGTGGTTCTGAAGTAATGGAAGCATTACAAACAGCATGTGCATTAGAAGTTGATGGAATTAGCTGTAATATTGTATCTGTTCCTTGTTTTGATTTATTATGTGAGCAAGATAAAGAGTATATAAATACTATTATTAAACCAGATACTATTAAAATTGCTATTGAGATGAGTTCATCTATGGAATGGTATAAATTTGCTGATGAAGTAATAGGTATGAATAGCTTTGGTGCTTCTGCTCCAGCAAATGATTTATTTGAAAAATTTGGATTTACTCAAAAACAATTAAAAACAAAAATAGAAAAAATAGTAGCAGATTATAAATAATATAAAGAGAAATAATGACAGAAATTACAATAAACTCACCATTTGATATGCATCTTCATCTAAGAGATGATGATATGCTAAAACTTGTAGCACCTCTAAGTAGCAAAACTTTTGCAGGAGCAATAATTATGCCAAATCTTGTACCACCTGTTGATACAAAACAAGCTGTAATTGAATATAAAAATAGAATTTTAGATGCTATAGGTGATGATGATTTTAAACCATTTATGACATTATTTTTCAAACCATATACAAAAGAGTTTCTAAGTGATGTAAAAGATGAAATTTCTGCTATTAAATTATATCCAGCAGGAATTACAACTAATAGTGAAGGAGGAGTTGAAACAATTGATACAATAGCTTTAGCACCTACTCTTAATGCAATGGCTGAACTTAATATTCCACTTTGTATTCATGGAGAAACAAATGGTTTTGTTATGGATAGAGAATCTGAATTTATGAATGTATATGAAGAACTAGCTATTGCATTTCCTAAATTAAAAATAATTATGGAACATATCACTACAAAAGATGCTGTAAAACTTGTACAAAAATATGATAATTTATATGCAACTATTACTATTCAACATTTACTTATAACACTTGATGATGTTGCAGGTGGTATGCTTCAACCTCATTTATTTTGTAAACCTATTGCAAAAACACCAAAAGATCAAGAAGCTTTATTAAATATTGCACTTAGTGGAAATGATAAAATTATGTTTGGTAGTGATAGTGCACCACATCCAAAACATGCAAAAGAAGCTTGTGGTTGTGCAGCTGGAGTATTTACATCTCCTATTGCACTTCAAATATTAGTAGAATTATTTGAAAAGCATAATGCACTTGACAATTTACATAAATTTGTATCACTTAATGCTTGTAAAATATATGATATGCAACCATCATCAAAGCAAGTACATCTAATCAAAAAAGATTTTACAGTTCCAAGCTCATATGATGCTCATGGAGAAACAGTAGTACCTATGAAATTTAATCAAACTATCTCTTGGTCTATTAAAAACTAATCTAAAATTAAATCAAAATAAAAAAGCCAGATTAGTATCTGGCTTTTTTTGTATATTTTGTTATATAATTACAGATTATATTGATTATAAGATTTAATTAATATACTTTGGTATATACTTCGCTAAATTACAAAAAAAGGATCTAAACATGTCAAATGAAACACATGAAGAAGAAAAAAATAGATTAAAATATTTTCCTGTTACAATGTTTGCTACAACAATGGGATTAGGTGGATTTACTATTATGTATCAAAAAGCTGCAGAAGTTTTAGGCTTCCCACACATAATAGGAAATTCACTTTTATACATAGTAACTGCAATATTTTTAACTATAGTTGGATTTTATTTAATAAAATTTATGTCATATCCAGATGAAGTAAAAAAAGAATGGAATCACCCAATAAGAATAAATTTCTTTGCTGCAATGTCAATTTCTATGCTTATTTTAGCCATAGTTCATAAACCAGAATTTCATGCAACTGCCCAATTCTTTTGGACAGCAGGGACTATTATTCACTTCTTTTTAACATTAAATACAATTAGATTTTGGATTAATCATAACCAAGAATTAACTCATTCAAACCCAGCATGGTTTATACCAATTGTTGGTAATGTACTTGTTCCTGTAGGTGGAGTTGGTTTTGCTAGTACTGGATTACTTATGTATTTCTTTGCTGTTGGTGTTTTCTTTTGGATAGTATTATTTGCTATTTTATTTAATAGAATTATTTTTCACCACCAATTACCAGCTAAATTTATGCCAACATTATTTATTTTTATAGCTCCACCATCTATTGCATTTATTGCTTATTTTAAAATGTTTGGACACTATGATGATGCATTTGCACTTATTTTATATAACCTTGCACTATTCTTTACTATTTTAGTTGCATTTATGTATAAAAACTTTATTAAAATTAAATTCTTTATTTCATGGTGGGCATTTACATTCCCATTAACAGCTATGACAATTGCAACAACACTTATGTATGCAAAAACAAAAGATGTTATATTAATGTATTTATCATATGGTATGGTTGCTGTAAGTACTTTAGTTATTGCTATAGTTACATATCAAACAATTATTCATATGTTTAAACATGAAGTTTGTATAGACGAATAATATTTATTTATTATTTACTAATCAAAGGAGCTAAGAGATTAGCTCCTTTTTTTATATTTAAAAAATATTACAAATTGTCATATAATTAAATTTAAACAATTTTTTTTGCTAATATTATATATCTAAATTAAAAGGATATAAATATGTCTATTATAGGGAAATGTCCATATTGTAAAGATGGGAATATAGTATTATCAAAAAAAGAAGTTCTAGGTAAAAATACAAAAATATATACTTGTTCAAATGCTTCATGGACAAGTGAAGATGGTGAGATGTTTGAGCTTACTAAAGATTCTACTTGTTCATTTCGTATATGGGGAAACTCACTTTTAAAATGGGGTAAAAGAGGTATTGGAGTATATGAAGTTAAAAAACTTCTTCAAGGTAAAGAAGTACCTGTAAGAATGTATAGTTTTACTGCAAAAAAAGAATATTATAAATATATCACTATAGATTATGAATATGGTGTTTCTGTTATATGGGATATAGATATCAAGGAAGAAGATTTAAATAAAAGTGCATAATTATTATTTTTAATAATTATTTATAATTGCTTAGTTATAATCATAAAAAATATATAAAAAGGCAAATTATGCTTAAAAAAGAAAATAAAGAAGAAGTACTAAATTCTTCAAAACATACATTATTTAAAACAAAAGTTGATGTAAAAGAGATAAAATTATCAAATAATACATATAAAAAAGAACCAGCTCATACTAGTTTTAGATTATTTGTTGATGCCTTTATGGAAAAAGATAGAGGATTACATGAAATATTTAATGAACTTTGGAATGCAAGTGAACATGATAAACTAGAACTAAGAATAAATTCAAGAGGTGGCCTTGTAAATGAAGGTAGTCAATTTTATTCAATTATAAAAAATAAGTTTAATGGAAGAACTACAACTATACTTGATTCTTGTGGATATTCTATGGGTGCATTGACATTTTGTATGGGAGATAAAAGAGTTGTAACTTTACGAAGCGATTTGATGTTTCATGATTATTCTGGTGGTATTGCAGGAAAAGGTGGAGAAATAAAATCAAGATTTAAGCATAGCACTAAGCATTTAAGAGAATTCTTTAAAGATGTTATACTAAAAAATAACTTCTTAAGTAAAAAAGAATTTGAAGATATGTTAATAGGAAAAGATTTTTGGATGGATACAAAAGAGCTTTGTAAAAGAGGTATTGCTACACATGTACTTATAAATGGCAAAGAAATAACAGCAAAAAAATATCTAAAATCTATTAAAAAA
>Ga0256828_1002480_pt1 | contig 10966 bp, 13 predicted proteins | sample CV88metaG_FD_185993 | JGI IMG/M metagenome (GOLD analysis project Ga0256828, IMG submission 185993) | Hydrothermal vent microbial communities from East Pacific Rise, Pacific Ocean - CV88 | ecosystem: Environmental > Aquatic > Marine > Hydrothermal vents | place: Pacific Ocean: East Pacific Rise... | reverse complement strand
GATCAAAATTATATGGAAAATTATATCCATTGTATTCTAAATATCGCTCAACTTCAAATCTTCCAAAAAGTTCATAAAGCCCATCATTTGCTACATATCTTCTACTAAATTTTTCATCCATACTATTTGGACTTAGATATGATATATGTCCTGCCATTCTTCCTACTGCTAAACCTTTGAGTCCATTTTGTTTAATATCTTCAAAATTATAATATCCATCTTTAAAATCAGGATCATTTCTAATAGCTTCTACTGCTACTTTATTGTATGCAATCGCCCAAGGTCTTGTATATGCTGTTGTTGCAAGTGCTATAATATTTTTTGCAAAATCAGGGTATTCTATAGCATAACATAAAGCTTGCATACCACCCATAGAACCACCAATAACAGCATGAACAGAATTTATCTCTAAACTTTTTAAAACTCTTATTTGTGCTTTTACAATATCACTAATTGTAAGAACAGGAAATTTTAATCTATATGGCTGTGATGTTGCTGGATTGATACTTTGTGGAGAAGTTGAACCAAAACAAGATCCGATATTATTCATACAAATTACAAAATATTTTGTAGTATCAACAGCTTTTTTATCACCAATAAGATTATCCCACCAACCAGCTTTTCTATCACCTTCATAAGTTCCTGCACAATGGTGACTTCCACTTAATGCATGAGTTATAACTATTACATTTGATTTATCACTATTGAGTGTCCCATAAGTTTCATATCTAACTTGAAATGGTTCTAAAATCCTTCCACTTTCTAAATATAGTGGTTCATCAAAATATGCTGTTTTTGTTTCTATTTTCATACTTGTTGCAATGCCTGTATTAAATCTTCTATTAGATCATCTGCATTTTCAATCCCAATACTTAATCTAATCAAACTATCACTAATACCTGCTTCTTTTAGCTCTTCTTGTGATAATTGCTGATGTGTAGTACTTGCAGGGTGTACTATAAGAGATTTACTATCTCCAATATTTACAACAACACTAAAAATTTTTGTTAAATCAGCTATTTTTAAAGCTGTTTGATAATCTTCTACTTCAAAACTAAGTAAACCACTTGCACCATTTTTTAAATATTTTTTTGCTCTTTCATAGTTAGAATTACTTGTTAAAAGTGGATAATTGACTTTTTTGATTTTTGGGTGATCTTCCAAAAATTGTGCTATTTTTAAAGCATTGTTACTATGCTCTTTCATTCTTAATGTTAAAGTTTCAAGCCCTTGTATAAAAAGCCAACTATTAAAAGGGCTTGGTGTTGCACCCAAATCCCTTAAAACAGATAAAACCAATCTCATAGAAAAAGCAGGATATGGTAAGTTTGTATAAATAAGCCCATGATATGATTCATCAGGTGTATTAAAATGGTAATACCTATCATTATTTTTTATTTTATCTTCACAACTTTGCCCTTGTACTACAATACCACCTAAAGCTAATCCTTGTCCACCTGTATATTTTGAAGTACTATGTACAACTATATCACAACCTAAATCTAAAGGTTGGCATAAAATTGGTGTAGCAACTGTATTATCTACTACTGTTAAGATATTATGTTTATTTGCAATAGATATAATAGTATCAAAATCAGCTACACTTAAAGCTGGATTTGATAATGATTCAAATAAAATACATTTTGTTTTGTTATCTATTAGTTCTTCTAAATTAGATGGATTTGTTACATCAAATGTTTTTGTTGTAATTCCCATTCTTTTAATTGTATGAGTAGATAATGTAGAAGTTCCACCATAAACTTCAGAGGCTACGATTATATTATCTCCAGCTTCACAAAGATTAATTATAACAGAAAAAATTGCACTCATACCACTTGCAGTTGAAACTGCAGCTATACCATTTTCTATTTTTGCAAATCTTTCTTCAAAAATATTTGATGTTGGATTGTTTAGTCTTGTGTAAATATTTCCTAATTTTTTTAGATTAAATAAATCTGCGGCATATTGCGAATCATCAAATTCATAAGCTGTACTCATATAAATAGGTACAGCCATAGTATTATAAGTATCTTTTTCATATCCAAAATGTAAACTATCAGTTTGTTGTGTCATATTATACCTTTTTCACTATATATGTGGATTATAACAAATTTTTTGTTAAGATTTCTACAACTTTTAAAATAAGTTGATTTTGTTTCTTTTTTATAGGTGGTAAATTTTTAATATCAAAAAATTTTACTTTAGAATTTTCCCAAGATAAATAAGCAGTATGCAATATATCTTTGTAAAAAAATTTATCCAAATTTGATATATTTCTCCCATTGACAAGAAATACACCTATATCTTTTTCCTCATTTTCTTGTATTAAAAAAGTTTCTAAATATTTTTTATCTACTAAGATATGTGATTCTTCTTCAAATTCTCTTATTGCTGTTTCTTCTTTTGTTTCATTATCTAATTGACACCCTTTTAGAAATCCCCATTTTTCATTACTTTTTACTGATTTGCATAATAAAATCTTAATAGTCTTATGTTGAATTAAATAAAGAGCTATACCATAAGCTTTTATTTTTTCCATCCTACCAACCAATCATTAAGAATGTTGCAGATATAAGATAATTAAACATAAAAATAGCAATAGAAGCAAAAACAACTGCTTTTGTAGTTGCAATTCCAACACCTTTTGCACCACCAGATGTTATATAACCCATATAAGTTCCTATACTACTTACAACATATCCAAAAATTACTGCTTTTATAAGACCACTATAAATATCTGATAATACAACATTTTGTTTTATAACATTTGCATAAGTAGTTGGATTGATATCTAACATATTTGTTGAAATAATATATGCACTTAAATTTCCTACAAAATCAAATGTAATAACTAAAATAGGCAAAGAAATAACAGTTGCTATAATTTTAGGGATAATTATTAATTCTTTTGAATTTAAAGCAAGTGTTTCTATTGCATCTATTTGTTCAGTAACTCTCATTGTTCCAATTTCAGCTGCCATAGATGAAACAGCACGACTAATTAACATCAAAGTTCCAAATACAGGTCCTAGTTCTTTGGTAATAGATAAAAATATCGTATATCCCATAAATCCTTCAACACCAAATTGATGAAAGCCACTATAAAGTTGAATAGACTCTACCATACCTGTAAAAAAACCTGTCAGAAGAATAACACCACTTGTACCAAATCCAATTACATACATCTCTTTTAAAATAACTTTAAATCTAACATTTGAGATAAATAGTGGCAAAATAGAAATTTGAAATACAACAAATTTCCCAAAAGCATTAGCTTTTTCTATTAATGATAATATAAAAGAACCTATTGTAAAAAACATTAATTTATCTCCATTCTCATTTTATATAAACTATAAGATAATAACAATCCCAAAGGCAATAATAATGCAATTTCAGCATTTATCATATTTGCAACAGCAATTTTTTGTAATAGATACAATATTCCCCATACTGTCAATACAAAAAATACACCCAATGATATAAACTGTCCCATTTTAAAAAATCTATTACTTATACTACTATATAAAAATATTAAAATAATAATCGGTAAAACAAAAAAAGGTACAAATAATTTTGAATATAAAATTGCTTTAATTTTATTTGTATTAATTTCCTGTTTTTGAAATAATAAAATTGTATAAATAGCATCAGTAATAGAATACTGTACTTTAGATTTATACACATTATTTATAATATCTGGCTTAAATCCTTCCAAAGTATATAAAAATTTTTCATAAGATATATCTAATTTAGAGTTATCCCAATATAATTCTTTTGGTTTTGTCATAATAATTGCATCTATTATATACCATTTGTTATTTTGATAATATGCTTTTTGAGCTTTAATAATTTGTTCTAATTTATTATTATGGATTTTAAAAATTCTAATATCAACAGCTTTTTTTTCTAATGGATATAATTTTTTAAAATAAACAAAATTATTATTATATTTTAATAAAATATTTGATTTTTCACTTATAAAAAATTTATTTTTTAATATTTTCATTCTATTTTCATTGGAATATGCTAATGGTGTTGTTTGAAAATATATTAAAATAGAAGTTATTACAATAGATACTATTAAAATAGGTTGTAAGATATCAAATTTTGAAACTCCAAGAGAATAGAAACTAACCAATGTATTTTCTTTTATAAGAAATGTAAGTGTTACAATCCAACCAAATAAAATAGATAAAGGTAATGTAATAGTAAGTATAAAAAAACCATTATATAAAATATATAAAAGTTGTAAGTTAGCTGATTGTGGTAATTGATCACTATATTGTAAAAAATCAAATCCAATAAAAAATATCTCTAAAGAAAATAATATAATAAAAAAATATTTTAAATATTTACTTAAAAGATATTTTGTAACTAGTTTCAAATTAAACCTTTTTATTTAATTGTAAAAGTTGATTTTACTTTTTCAAGTGGTTCTTTTTTTAAAGCTTCAATTGCTTTAATTGTATGAGATATGATATCGTTTAATTGATTTAATTCTTCTTTAGTGAAATTATTTAATACATAATTGGCAACATCACATTTATTTGTTGGTTTGCCTATACCTATTCTCACTCTTATATAATCTTTGCCAATATGAGAATCTATTGATTTTAATCCATTATGCCCACCATGCCCACCACCAAGTTTAAATTTAACTGCACCAAAGTTTAAATCCAAATCATCATGTATGATTATAATATTTTCATTTGGTATATTATAATATTGAGCTATTGGGGATATTGATTCTCCAGATAAATTCATAAAAGTTTGTGGTTTTACATAAATAGTATTAAAAGATTTTTTAACATCTGCTTTGAAAGTTGGATTATTTATATTTGAAGTGGTAAGGTTTTTGGTTATCTCATCAATAACCATAAAACCTATATTGTGTCTTGTAAGTTTGTACTTATCTGTTGGGTTACCAAGCCCAGCGACTAAAAACATTTACTTAGCTTTGATTACACCAATAAGTGGAACTCTCGGATCTAAGAAACATTCTACATTTTCAGGTAATTTTAAATCTCTTACTAGGAAGTTATCACCTGTATCTAAATCTGAAATCTCAAAATGGAAAGATTCTGGTAAATCTTCAATTGCACATTTAACTTTAACTCTTTTTCTATGATAGAAAAATAAACCTTTGTTTTTAAGACCTTTTGGAGTCCCTTCTACTGTAATAGGAACTGTGTAGTATGATTTAACACCAGGAAGTGCCATCATTAAATCTACATGTAAAAGTGCATCTGTAACAGGGTGTTTTTGGTACTCTTTTACTACTACTTTATAAGTATTGTCACCAACTTTTACATCAAATGCAATAGTTGTTTTATTTCTCATAAATCTAACAAATTCATTTACTTTAAAAGCGGCATTAATATTTTCATGACCTTTTCCGTAAATGTTAGCTATTAGATAACCATCTCGTCTTAATTTTTTTGTTTCGTGTTTTGCGATACTATCTCTAAGTATTCCTTCTAACATTTGTTTTCCTTTTTTTAAATTGAATTGCGATTTTATCCAAAATATTATTAATTTTAGATTAAGCAATCCATATCAATAGAAGCAAGTGGAGTATCTATAGAGTGTAAAAAACTTAAAAGTTTTTTTATATTTTTAGAACGAATTAATATTTCATATCTATATTTATTGGCTATTTTAAAAATTGTTGATTCTTTGAAACCTATCAATTCAATTTCATCTATATTTTGAAGAATTTTTACATATATTTGCATCTGTTCATAAGCTAAAAGTGGATTAGTATGACTAAATATAACTTTTGCAAGTTTTACATTTGGAGGATATATATCTTGTCTAATATTAAGTTCATCTTCTAAAAAATCTTTATAATCTTTTTTTTGATAAAATTCTTCAAAAAAATCTTGGTTTTTTGTTTGGATTATAACTTTTCCTTTACCATTTCTTCCACTTCTTCCTGCAATTTGTATAAGTAAACTTAATGTTTTTTCTCTAACTTTATAACTTGTCATATTTAAAATTGAATCTATCCCTAAAATGACAGCTAAAGTTACATTATGATAGTCATGCCCTTTACTTAACATTTGAGTTCCAACTAAAATATCTATTTTATTATCATTAAAATCTTTTAAAATTTTTTTTAAGGTATTATTTGTTTTTACACTATCTTTATCAAAAGTTTGAATTTTATGTTGTGGAAATAAGTTTTGAAGTTGAGTTGTAACTTCAGCTGTTCCAAGTCTAAAATTTTGAATATGACCACTTTGACAATATGGGCAATTTTTGGGAATTGCTTGTGTATAATTACAATAATGACACTGCAAAGCTGCATTTTGTTTATGTAAACTTAAGGAAACAGAACAAAAAGGGCATTGAATAGATTTCCCACAAGATGAACAAATTTGATACTTAAAATTTGCTCTTGTAGGTAAAAAAATTATGATTTGTTCATTGCAAGAAAGTGTTTGTTCTATATGTTTTAAAATATTATCATTAAGTCCCAAAATAGAATTATCATATATAATCTCTTTTGATGTTTTATAAAAAGTTTCTTTTAATCTAAAATATGGAACTTTTGAAAAAGAGATCAAAGATGGTGTTGCACTTCCTAAAATAACTTGAATATTAAATTTTTTACTCATATACAAAGATATATCTTTGACATTTAGTCTTGGTTTGTTATTTGCTTTGTAGGAATCATCATGTTCTTCATCAACAACTATAAGACCTAAATTTTTATATGGCAAAAACAATGCAGATCTTGCTCCTGCAATAATTTTTATAGTACCATTTAAAAGATTTTCTATAATTTCATTTTTCTTTTTCTTTTGAATTTTAGAGTGCCATATTGCTACATTTGTATTAAATATTTTTTTTAGTCTTTTTTCCATTTGTGGAGTTAAAGCAATTTCAGGCATAAGTAAAACTGCTTGTTTATTTTGATTGAGTTGTTTTTCTATAGCTTTAATATATATTTCTGTTTTGCCACTTCCAGTGTTTGCAAAAAGTAAAGAGCTTAGATGATTTTGACAAAATTCAAAAGCTTGAGTTTGTTTATCTGAAAGGATAATATTACTTTGGATAGATATATTATTTTCTATAATATCTGTATCTTTAAATGGTATATATAAACTTAGAGCTTCCCCTAAACTACATACATAATATTGACTTATAAATTTTGCTGTTTGAAGCATAATGTCATCAAAATATTCATTTGTAATATTTGCAATATCTATACATTTAAAAGTTGGTTTAGATACTTTTTTTACAACAACACCTGTAACTAATTTTACTCTTCTTTGCAATTGAACTTCTATTTTTTGCCCTATAGAAATTTCTTGATTTGATTGATATGTAAGTGGTTCAAGTGGAGATTTTAATAAAGAAATTTCATAATAATTCATTTTAAAATTTCCTGACATAGAGTTTCTGTTTTATCACATAAAAAAGTGAAATTTGTTTTATCATAAGTAAAAATTAAATTTTGGGTTGAACTTAATTTATAATTATATTGGTTAGAAGATATTTTTTGCCAACTATATAATTTATCAGATGCTATAAAAGGTTGAGATAAAATTTTGTTAAATAAATATCTATTATCATCATCTAATGTATTAAGAGTAAAATTTGCATTTTGATATATTGTTTTATTTTGATATTTATTCAAAGCACTTTGAATTATCGCATAATCACTTTTGAGTTTCATTATCCCTGCTTTATTTAGAGATGAAGTTAAATTAGAAAAACTAAAACTTGCTAAAATTGCAATAATTATTATTGCAAAAATAATTTCAATTAAAGAAAAACTTTTATAATTTTTGAACTTCATCTATTTTTAATGATAATTCTTCCAATGAATTTTCTAATTGGACTAATTCATAAGTTTTTTTAATATATGCACTTAATAATTCACTTACAGATATATTGTCGTCAAGATTGATAAATTTTGTAATACCATTATAAATAAGTTTTTCTTTGTCTTCACCTATATCTACAGTATAGGCTTTATGGTCTATATGAAATGTCATACTATTTTTTCTTCCTTATTTGCTGTTTTAGTAATTGTAAGTGCTTTATCTATATTAAGTAACATATTTTCATTATTGTATCTCATTTGATCATTTTGATCATTTAATATATTTATTTCTTGTTTTAATTGTTGGTTTTCAAGTTGCAAACTTATTACTTTTTGTCTTAATAATTGAATTTGTTTAGTTAATTTATCTAATATATACATAACCGTATTGTATCTTAATAAATGTTTAGATATTATTAGATGATATAAATCAAAAAGGAGTTCTTTTGGAATTTGATAAAGATTTTTTAAAAACCTTAACTGTTCTTTATGCAGAAGATGATAGTCATGCAAGAACAAGTTTATCAAATATTTTGGTAAAATTATTCAAAAAAGTATATATTGCAGAGGATGGAAGGCAAGGGATAGAGTATTATAAAAGATTTCATGATACTATTGATGTTATCATTAGTGATATCAATATGCCACATATGAGTGGTATGGAATTTTTAAAAGAAGTAAGAACAATTAGTGAAGATGTGCCTTTTATTTTTACAACAGCTCATCAAGAACAAGGTTTTTTGCTTGATGCTATTAAACATGGTGTTTATCACTATGCCAATAAACCTATTAATGTAAAAGAGATTATTGAAAAAATTCAAAAAGCTTGTGCTGTTCAATATGAACAAACTATTTCAGCTCACAATTATAAAGAAGCACAACAATACTTAAATGTTATCAATCAAGTAGCTATAGTATCAAAAACTGATTTGATGGGAGATATTACTTATGTAAATGATACTTTTTGTAATATCAGTGGATATGATAGAGAAGAGATTATAGGTAATTCTCATTCAATTATAGCAGATCCAGATACACCAAAAGAGATATATCAACAAATATGGGAAAATCTAAGAGAAGGTAAAAAATGGAGTGGTAAACTTAAAAATAAAGCAAAAGATGGTGATCCATATTTTGTAAATGCCAATATTTTCCCTATGTATGATGATTATGATAATGAGATTTTAGGTTATATGGCAATTGAATTTCTTACAACAGATGAAGAAAATGAAAAAAGAGAATATAAAGCTAGAATTAGACAACTTACAATAGAACATAAAAAAGTAGAAATGGCATTGCAAAAAGAGATAAAAGCTTTAAAAAATAAATTAGATACAGCAGAACATATGGATTTATTACAAGAAAGTTCTTCAAAAGTATCTAATCAAAACAAACAACTTCTAAAACAAATGGCTTATTATGAAGAGCAAATTAAAAATTTTGAAACAGAAAAATTAGAAATTCAACAAAAATCAAAAGAACACTTTTTTAATATGACAAGTCAGAATAAACATCTTTTAAGAGAAAATAAACATTTAAGAAAACGAATTTCAGAACTTGAAGCAAATGGTAATAAACAAACTCAAGAAATTATTGAAATTAAAACACAAATGAATGAACAAACACAATTAATATTAAATTTAAAAGATGTTATTAAACATAGAGAAAATGAAATTGAAGTATTAAAAAAAATCAACGAACAAAATAAATAGGAGAATAAATGAATATATTAGAAGGTAATTTAAGTTTAAATGGTAATGAGAAAATTGCTATAATTAATGGTAGATTTAACCATATCATAACAGATAGATTAGTAGAAGGTGCAAAAGATGCTTTTATAAGACATGGTGGAGATGAGTCAAATTTAGATTTGATTTTAGTTCCAGGTGCTTTTGAGATACCTTTTGCTCTTACAAAAGCAATCCAAAGTAAAAAATATGATGCGATTTGTTGTATTGGAGCAGTAATAAGAGGAGCAACACCACATTTTGATTATATCTCTGCTGAAGCTACAAAAGGGATTGCAAGTGCTGGTATGAAAAGTGGTATTCCTGTATCAAATGGTGTTTTAACAACAGATACAATAGAACAAGCAATAGAAAGAGCTGGAAGCAAAGTAGGGAACAAAGGTGCAGAAGCTATGGTTACAATCATAGAGATGCTTGATCTATACTCTAAGATGGATTCATAATGGCTACAAGAACACAAGCTAGAGAATCAGTTGTTGGGCTTTTGTATGCTTATGATTTAGGCAATACAGAAATAGCTAAATTTTTTGATATTATTTTAGAAGATAAAAAAATTAGAAACAAACAAAAAGAGTTTGCACTTACACTTTTTGAAGGGACAATTAATAACCTTGATAAAATAGATGAAAGTTTAAAATCACATCTAAATAAAAGAGATATAGAAGATATAGGGATAGTTGAAAAAGCTATTTTAAGGCTTTCTATTTATGAAATTTTATTTAGTAAATTAGATAAAGCAATAGTTATAAATGAAGCAATAGAGTTAGCTAAAAGATTAGCAAGTGATAATGCACCAAAATTTATCAATGGTGTTTTGGATAAAGTATAGGAAATTGTATGAAATTATGTGTTGCACTTGATTTACCAACAGCGAAAGAAAATTTAGAATTAGCATCTAAGATCAAAGATTTTGATATATGGTTAAAAGTTGGATTTAGAAGTTATATTAGAGATGGAAAAGAGTTTTTAGAGCAATTAAAATCTATCAATCCAAATTTCAAAATTTTCTTGGATTTGAAACTATACGATATACCAAATACTATGGCAGATGCTGCTCAAGAGATAGCAAAGCTTGGGGTTGATATGTTTAATGTCCATGCAAGTAGTGGTAAGATTGCTATGCAAACTGTTATGCAAAGATTAGAAAATCTTGAAAATAGACCATTAGTCTTAGCTGTTACTGCTTTGACAAGTTTTGATAATGATACTTTTAAAAATATTTATGGTAATAATATAGATACAAAAGCAACACAATTTGCAAAAGATAGTTATGAAGCAGGGCTTGATGGTGTTGTATGTAGTGCATTTGAAAGTTTTGATATTAAAGATAATACTTCAAAAGAATTTATTACTTTAACTCCTGGTATTAGACCATTTGGTGAAG
>Ga0256828_1002479_pt1 | contig 10966 bp, 9 predicted proteins | sample CV88metaG_FD_185993 | JGI IMG/M metagenome (GOLD analysis project Ga0256828, IMG submission 185993) | Hydrothermal vent microbial communities from East Pacific Rise, Pacific Ocean - CV88 | ecosystem: Environmental > Aquatic > Marine > Hydrothermal vents | place: Pacific Ocean: East Pacific Rise... | reverse complement strand
GTTGTTGAAGTAATGAAAAGTTGAATGATTGTAGAATGAGAACAAGTAAGAAAATTAGAAAATGATTTTAATAATTTTATAACAAATAAAGAATACTTCCCTATTTGTGTAACAAGTGGGACAACTGCTCTTGATTTATGATTAAAAGCTCTTTGAATAAATGAAAATGATGATGTTATTGTTCCTGATTTTACATTTATAGCTACAGCTAATGCTGCAAAATTTCAAAATGCAAATGTTGTTTTTGCTGATGTAGACAAACAAAGCTATAATATAACTTTAGATGAAATAAAAAAAGTTATAACTCCCAAAACAAAAGCTATAATTGTTGTTCATCTTTTTGGTAATCCTATAAAAGATATTCAAGAAATAGTTGATTTTTGTAAAGAAAATAAAATATTTTTAATTGAAGATTGTGCACAAGCACACTGAGCAGAAATAAATTGAAAAAAAGTAGGATCTTTTTGAGATATATCATGTTTTTCATTTTATGCTACAAAAAATATGGGAACAGCAGAGGGATGAATAACATTATTCAAAAATGAAGATGATTATAAAAAAGGAAAATTAATATACAATCACTGACAATCAGAAAAATATTTTCATACAGCACTTTGATACAATTTTAGAATGACAAATATACAAGCTGCTATTTGAAATGTACAATTATCAAAACTAAATTGATTTAATAATTCAAGAATAGAAAATGCAAAAACATATAATAATATATTAAAAAATCAAAAAGTACTTCAATTACCTCAAATAAAAGATGATAGAAAAAATGTCTTTCATCAATATACAGTTTTAGTAAAAGAAAATTCTTATATTTCAAGAGAAGAAATACAAGAAAAACTTAAAGAAAAATGAATCCCAACAGCTATACATTACCCTATTTCAATTCACAAGCAACCATATTATAAAGAATTATGATATAGTGATAAAATTTGTCCAAATACAAATTACTTAACAAAAAATATTTTTTCTCTTCCTATTTATCCAGGATTAACTAAGCAAGAATTAGAATATATTGCAAATACTTTACTTGATATTATAAAATAAAATGAAAGCATTATTAATATGACTTGGTAAAATGTGACAATTTCACCTACAAAATTTATTACAAATAAAAGAAATTTCTCAAATTTATGCTTTTGATGTTTTTGAAGAAGCATTTAAAATAAAAAATGACAAGATAATTTATTCTACAAATTTAGAAGATTTTCAAGACTTAGATATTGATTTTGTAGATATAGTTGCTCCAACAAAATTTCATAAATCTTATCTTGAAATTTTTATAAAAAATAATAAAAACATTTTTGTTGAAAAACCAATGGTTTCAAATTTAGAAGAACTGAAACAAATTCAAGAACTTATAAAACAAACAAATTATAATAAAAATATTTGTGTTTGATTTATTGAAAGATTTAATGTTATTTCTAAACAATTTAAAAAATATATTTCTAATTTTTGAGAACCAAAACAAATAGAAATTTTTAGATATAATCCTTGAAGTGATAGAGTAGCTGATGTAGATGTAACTACAGATTTGATGATACATGATATTGATTTAGTGAACTATTTCTTTGATAACAAACAAGTAAATATAATTTGAAAAAATACTCAAAATGAATCTTCAACAGTACTTTTAAAGGTATGAGAAACTGATATTACTTTATGAGCAAATAGAATAACTCAACAAAAAATAAGACAAATAAAATTTTATTACCCAGATAAAACTATTATTTGAGATTTAATACTTTGAAAAATAGAAATTTATCATAAACCAAGTACATATTTATCAAATAAATGACAAGATTTAGACATAACCTATATGCTTGAAGAAAAAGTTTTACCTAAAACAAATCAATTAAAAGAAGAACTTGAAGAATTTATAGCAAAAATAAAATGAGAAAAATGTAACAATATTTCAACAATAGAGTCAAGTGAATTAAATATGGAAATATTAAATAATTTAGTTAAATAATATATTAAAATTATGTGCAGTGAAACAAATGCCCTTGGGGTACATAAAATAACAAAAATAAATGTAATTTGACTTGGAAAAGCAGGATTACCTTTAGCAGCTCATATAGCTAGAAAATGAATTGAAGTTATTTGAATTGATATAGATCAAAAAAGATGTGACTTAATTAATAACTGAGGAAATCCTATTCCTGAAGAAGCTTGATTAGCTGAATTATTAAAAAAACACTGATGAAAAGAACTTTTTGCTACATCTGATTGGTCAGAAACTAAAAACTGAAATGTTTTTATAGTTATTGTTCCTTTATTTATTGATGAACATAATAATCCAGATTATTCAATAGTTGATATTGTATCTAAAAGTATTTGAGAACATTTAAAAAAATGAGATACAGTTATTTTTGAAACTACTTTTCCACCAACTACAACTGAAAATAGACTTAAAAATATTATAGAAAAATATAGCTGATTAACTGAATGAAAAGATTTTTATTTAGCTTATTCTCCTGAGAGAATAATGACTTGAGTAAGTCTTTCTAGATTTGAAGAATTTCCAAAAGTTATAGGTTGAGTATCTGAAATATCATCAAATATAGCTTATGAAATATATTCTCAATTTATCCCAAATTTAAACAAAGTAAAAAATTCTAAAACTGCTGAATATATAAAAGTTATAGAAGGTTGTTATAGGGATAGTAATATTGCACTTGCAAATGAATTATATAAAATAGCAGAAGAATTAAATATAAATTTTTATGAAGCTAGAGAATTTGCTAATCATCAATTTTGTAATATCCATACTCCATCAACAGGTGTAGGTTGACATTGTATTCCTGTTTATCCACATTTTTTAATTAAAAAAATGGAAGAAGCAAATAAAGAATCATATAGAACTTTTTTAAATACATCAAGAGATGTAAATGAAGATATGATAAACTATTGGGCTGAAAAAATTATTTTAAAAGCATTAGAAATAAATAAACCTCTTTCAAAAGTTTCCATTCTTATAAAATGAATAACATATAGAAAATGAGTTAAAGAACTATATCACTCTAGAAATCATGCTTTAGCAAAACTTTTAAAATCAAAATGAGTAAATCTATTTGTATTTGATGAAATGTATAGTGAATCAGAAATAAATGAATTATGATTTAATTATGTTAAAAGTGCTGATATAGAATTTGATTGTTTTAGTTTAGAATTAAGGTAAAAAAATATGAAAATAGCTATAATTATTTGAACTAGACCAGAAATAATAAAAATGGCCCCAGTTATAAGAGAAATAGAAAAAAGATGAAAAAAATATTTTATTATTCATACAAATCAGCATTATAGTAAAGAAATGGATGAAATTATTTTTAAAGACTTAAAATTAAATAAAGCTAAATATAATTTAGAAGTTTGATCTGGAAATCATTGAGAACAAACATGAAAAATGCTTTGAAGAATAGAAAAAGTATTTTTAAAAGAAAAACCAGATATAGTACTTGTTCATTGAGATACAAATACCACACTTGCTTGAGCACTTGCTGCTAAGAAAATGCAAATAAAAGTATGACATATTGAAGCTTGACTAAGAAGTTTTGATAATAGTATGCCTGAAGAAACAAATAGAATACTAGTTGACCATTTATCTGATTTTCTATTTGCTCCTACAAAAGAAGCTGTAAAAAATATAAAAAATGAATGAATATCAGAAAAGAAAATATATAATGTCTGAAATACTGTAGTTGATGCTATAATTCAACATCAAAAATTATCAAAAAATTCAAAAATATTACAAAAATTAAATATAACTAATAATAATTATATATTATTAACTTGTCATAGACCAGCAAATACTGATTCTAAAATTAATTTAAATAATATAATAACTTGATTAAGTGAAGTATGAAAAAAATATAATTTAAATATAATATTTACAGCACATCCTAGAACAAAAAATAAAATAGAAAATTTTTGAATAATCATACCTAATAATATTAAAATAATTCCTCCAATATGATATTTAGATATGATTTCTCTTATGTCTAATGCAAAAATTATTTTCACAGATTCTGGATGAATACAAGAAGAAGCATGTATTTTAAATACTCCAACAATTACATTAAGAAATAATACAGAAAGACCTGAAAGTATGTTAACATGATGAAATATATTAGTTTGAGCTAATAAAGAAAAAATTTTAACTTGAACAGAAAAAATGATTAATTGAAAATTTAATTGGAATATTAAACCTTTTGGTAGTTGAAATACAGCTTCTCAAATTTTAGATATATTAATAAAAAATAAATAATATGAAAAAAATATGTGTTGTATGAATGGGATATATGTGAATTCCTACAGCTTCATTATTTGCAAATAATTGACATAAAGTTATTTGAGTAGATGTAATTGAATCAAAAGTAAATGATATAAATAATTGAATAGTTCCATTTTCAGAACCTTGATTATCTGATGAATTAAAAAAAGCTATTAATTCATGAAATATGATAGCTAAATTAACTCCTGAAAATTCTGATGTTTTTATAATAGCAGTTCCAACTCCTCATAATAATAATAGATGTGATCATAAATATATAATCTCAGCTATAGAGTCAATTGCAAAATATTTAGAAGATTGAAATTTAGTTATTATTGAATCAACTATTTCTCCTAATACATGTAAAAATATAGTTAAAAATATTCTTGATAAAACATGAAAAAAATATCTTTTAGCTCATTGTCCAGAAAGAGCAATTCCTGGAAATACAATGAATGAAATTATTAATAATGATAGAATTATTTGATGATTAACAAAAGAAGCAGAAGAAAAAACAAAAAAATTATATAAATCTTTTGTTAAATGAAATATATTTACAACAGACATAACTACTGCTGAAGTTTGTAAATTACTTGAAAACACATATAGAGATATAAATATAGCTCTTGCCAATCAAGTATTAATGTTATCAGATGAATTATGATTTAATCCATGGAAAGCTATAGAATTAGCAAATAAACATCCAAGAGTAAATATTTTAAATCCTTGACCTTGAGTATGAGGTCACTGTATAGCAATTGATCCATGGTTTTTAACTCAAGATACTAAAAATAATTCTTTAATATCTACTGCAAGAAAAATAAATGATGCTACTCCATTTTGGTGGGTTAAAAAAATTATTACTAGTAGTAAAAAATTAAATTTAAATAAAATAACAGTATGAATATTATGAATTGCATATAAAAAAGATGTAGATGATGCAAGAGAAACTCCAGCTTATTATATTTGATCAGAGTTAATAAATAAATGAATAAAAGTATTATTTACAGATCCTTATGTAAAAGATTTTAACTATACTATTTCTGATATAGAAGAAACTTTAAAATCAAGTGATATAATTTTTATAAACACAGATCATAGTATTTATAAAAAAATAGATTTTTCACAATATAAGAATATAAAAAAAATAATTGATTCTAGAAATTTTTTAAATAAATAAAAATATGTTTTCTAAAATATATAATGAAGTTAAATATTTAATATCACTAAAAGCAGTTCAAGATACATTATTTTTATTTTGATCATTTTTAGTAGTAACTTTATTATGAATAATTACTAGTTCAATAATTGTTAAAAATTTATGACCAGAAAATTATTGAAAATTTAGTCTAATTATGTCAATTATTGCATTCATATGATTATTTTTTGAATTTTGATTTTTTTCCTCTTGAACTAGATTATTATGAATTGAAAAAAATAAAATAAAAGAAAGATCTATTTTTTGAACTTTAATAATAATAACTTTAATAATTTCTATAATATTTTTATTATTTTTAATTTTATCTAGCTTTATTTTTGATTTAATTATATATAAAAAAGAACAAATCTGAAAGATTATATTATATACATCTCCACTATTAATGTTTTATCCTTTTTCATATATGCTTCCTCAAGCATTACAATGAATGAATAAAATGAAATTAAATTCCCTATATAATATATTAAAACCTATTTTATATTTGTTATTTATATGATTTTTATTCATATTAAATATTAAACTCTCTATCATAAATACAATAACTGTACTATATTTTTCAATAATATTATCTATAATAATCATTATAATTCAAATAAAACCAATATTTAAATGATTTCAAGAGAATTATTTAATATTAAAAAATGAGAATAAAGTATTCTGAAAACATATATACTTATGAAGAATATTTGAACAATCAACATTTAAACTTGATGTTTTACTTATTGCATTTTTTCTTTCTAGTAAAGAGGTAGGATTTTACACATTAGCATTTATGATAGCTTCACCAATATCAAAATTATCTACAGAACTATCAAGAAGCTTATATAAAAAATTTGCTCAAAATAATATAATACCTAAAAAAGTATTAATATATAATTTCTTATGGTTAATTACAAGTAGTATTATATTATTAATTATATGAAAATACTTAATACTTTGATTATTCTGAACAAAATTTATAGAAGTATGGAATATTTTATGGTTAGTAATAATTGCCGTATTTTTTCAATGATTATATCAACCATACAATTTTAGTGTAGTTAATAATAATCCTAAATTTGTAAAAAAAATGTGGATTATATGATGATTTATAAATATTTTTTGAAATTTAATATTTATAATATTATTATGAATAAAATGAGCAATTTTAGTTACAATTTTTAATTTTTTATTTTGGTATATAACATATAAATATAAATACAATGAACAACTATAATAAAAAATATTTTGATTTTTATTTTAAAAAATATAATAAAAGAATAGATGATTATGTAAAAAATGAAATAATTAATTTAAAAAGCTGAGACAAAGTTTTAGATGCCTGATGTTGAGTATTTCTATCACTTTTAGAATTCTATAAAATTAATCCAAAATTAACTTTTTATTGAACTGACATTTGAGATGTAGAAAAATTTAAACCTAATTTTGTAAAATTTAAGAAGAATAAGTTAGAAAATTTAACATATAAAAACAATACTTTTTCTTTAATTTATTGTGAAATGGTACTAGAACATATTAAAGAACCATTAAAAGTAACTAAAGAATTATATAGAATATTAAGACCCAATTGAAAATTAATAATAAAAGTACCTTCAATTTGAACTTTATTTATGCCTTGAGATAAAAATTTCTTTTGAGATTATACTCATATTAGACCTTTCTCAAGAAAATCATTATTGAGACTAAATAAAGATTCTGGTTTTAAAGAAAAAAATATAAAAATTATTTTTAGTATTAAAAGTAATAATAAATTTAAAAATTTAATATTAGAAAATATAATACTAAGAATAATTATATTACCAGTATTTTATGCAATAAAAAATATAAAAAATATATTAACTTATCAATATTGGTATAATATTTATATAATATTTTTACAAAATAAATTTTCTGCTTTTCCACTTATTTCTATTAGTAAAAAATAATATTAAATTATGAACTATAAACAATTATTAGATAAAGTATTAAATCAATTATTTTTAGATTACAAAAATAATTGATTTTATGATGAAAAAAATCAAACAATTATTAGATGATTAAATTATGAATTCAAAAATAATAACTTTTTTTATACACCAGATTTAGATAATAAATTTAGATATCCTCCATTTGCATTAATGTGAGTATCTTATTCAAGAAAATATACAAACATTAACAAATATGATAATAAAATAAAATCTACTTGAATATTTTTATATAATATTTTTAAAAAATCAGAAAATAAAAATAATATATGAGCATATTGGTATTGACCTTTAATTTATTCACTAGTTACCATTTATTCTTTTAGTAAAAATGAGAACTTTTTACTAAAGGCAAAAGACTTAATAGATTACTATATTGAGAAAAATAATTTTTCACATAATGAGGATTGATTATTTTTACTTGCATTATCAGAATATTATTTAATAAAAAAAGATAAAATTATTTTAAATAAAATTAAAGATTGACTAGAAAAATTAATTAGCAATCAAAATAATAAAGGACTATTTATACTAAATAATTCTACAACAAAAAGACACCAAAATCAGATGTATACAATTTGGGGAATTGCAAATGCTATAAAGGTAACTGGAAAAAAAGAATTCTTAAAAAATATTGAAAAAAATATTAAATATACAATAAAGAATAGATTATTAAAAAATTGAGCTCTTATTTGGGAAGATGTGAATTATATAGAAAAAACAAAATTTAAATTAATTTCAATTATAAAATGATTAAAAAGAAGGCCTCACTGGGAATTTCTTTTTGAATGTCATCAAACTTTCTTTATTAATTCAATATATTTTTATTATCAAGCTTGATGAAAAAAAAATTATAATAAAGAGATTAATAAAGCATTTAATTGGTTAACAAAAAATAATATATTAAATACTAACTTAATTGAATTATCATCTATTAATTTACCAATAAGATTCATGACTATAGATTGAAACATAAATTATAAATGACAAAATTTTAAATGAACATATGAAATATGATCATATATAATGACATTAACTAATATTATAAAAAAGGATTTTAATAACTAAAATCCTTTTTTATAAATTTCTAATAATTTTTTTTCTGAAACATTCCAATTGTATTTATCTTTATATAACCTGAAACCATTATTTTTACTCTCTTCTATTATATTAGTTCAAATTTTAAATATACTATCAAGTATTTTTCAAATATCATTTACACTTGAAAAATCTACCACATTTCATATTTTATTATCTAATATAAAATCCTTTAATACTTCAAAATTAGGTCAAATAATATAATTTTTTGTCATCATATATTCATATAATTTATTAGGAGCTGCCCAATAATTATTTAAAGAAATATTTAATAATGAAACAAATCATATATCTGAAGCAAGCATATAATTCTCTACCTCAGTACTATCAATATATCATGTAAATACAAAATTTTCTTTATTTCTTTTTATATAATTTTTTAAATTATTTATCTGTATATTATTTCATCAATTAATAATAAATTTCCAATTATCAAATTTTAAATTTTCAAAAGCTTTTATTATATTTAAAATTCATCTTCAAGAAGATAATCATCATTGATATAAAAATACAATATCATTAATTTTTGCATTTATTTTATTTCTGTATTCCTTTTTAATTCTTTCAAAATCAAAATCTTTCAATTCTGGATAATTATATAATGAATAAATTTTTTTATTTTCTAATATTGGATATATTTTCTTAAAAATAGGAATTCTTGAATCATTTGCAGAAATTAATATATCTATATATTTTAAATAAGGCTTTTCAAAAATTTTAGTATAATATGATTCAAATTTTGATTGTCACATCTCAGTACAAATTTCATGAGAATCATAAATTAATTTTATTTTAAAATTTCTTTTTTTATAATAAGCTCAAAATTTTAAAGTAAAAGCATCATGACAATGAATAATATCAGGTTTATATTTATTGATAATATTAATTCATTTTAAAAACATATTATACCTTGAAATAAAAGATTTTATAACTCCTATAGTAATAAGTTTTCAAGCATTATAATATATATAATTTACTTTTATTCCATTTATTTCTTTTTTCTCAATATTTATATTTTTAAAATTATTTTTATGAACTAAACATAAAAATTCTAATTTATATCAATTATTAATTAATGTTTTTGCTTCTTTAAAAGGTCTTGGATCTAAAAAAGGTTTAAATAAATCCTTTCATAAAATCATTAATACTTTTTTCATATTTTATTATAAATTTTTATAAAATTTCAATAATTTTTCTTCTTCATTTTCCCATGTAAAACTACTTTTTATTTTATTACAATTATTTTTATATTCTTCATAATTATTAAAAATATTTTTAATTCATTCTAATTCATTTTCTATATTTCAATACTCAACTGATATTCAAGCATTATTTTTATTAATAAAATTATTAAATGAATTAATGTGATTACTTCAAATTTGAGGAATCCCTAAATACAAATATTCAAGCATTTTTATAGGAATTGTTTTACTCATTTGTCAAACATTATCAAAAAGACAAAATCAAATTTTTTTTACATCATTTTTAATATAAGAAATAGTTTCATTATAAGAAAGCTTTCAAGTAATAATAATATCATCTATTAATCAAATTTTAGTTACTTTTTCAACAAATTGTTTTTCTAAATTTAATCATTTAAAAGGTCAAATTAATAAAAACTTAATTTCTTTATTAATTTTCTTATATTCATTAAAAATTTCTAACATTTCAAATAATCATCTATCAACATTAATTCATCAATGATAAATAAAATAAAAATATTTTTTACTTAACTTATTATTTGACTTAATATCATCAAACAATTTTCAATAAGGAAAATTATAAATAATTTCTTTATTAGAAATATTATAATAATCTTTCATATCCTCTGTAACAACAGTAACTCATGAAAATAATTTAATACTTATAGGTTTTAATATATATAAATAAAATATATAAACTATTCTTCATACAAAATTTAGTTTTTTTATATCTAATTTCTCATAATACTCATGACTATCAAAAACAATCTTAGAATTCCATCTAAACAATTTTATAAAAACAACTACTATATAACTATCAATATCATGTGCTACATAAATATCAGATTTATTCTTTAATCAATAAATAATTGCCTTAAAAAGAATAAGTAATCTATTTCAAGTTAATCAAATATTTTCAATATTGTTTATTCAATTTTCAAACCAAGATCATTTTTTTAATGAAAAAAATCACCATAAACATTTAACATTGAATTCATTTGATAAACTAACAGCTTGTTTAAAAAAAATTCTACTGTCACCAGAATAATGTCATAATCAAATTTCTAATATTTTTTTCATAAATTTATTATTTTTTTTATATTATCAGTAAAATACTTAATTTCTAGTATTTTTCAATTAACTTTTCAATTTTTTAAACTATCTAAAAAAGAATTAAATTCTCAATTTTTTGGTCAAA
>Ga0256828_1002478_pt1 | contig 10968 bp, 1 predicted proteins | sample CV88metaG_FD_185993 | JGI IMG/M metagenome (GOLD analysis project Ga0256828, IMG submission 185993) | Hydrothermal vent microbial communities from East Pacific Rise, Pacific Ocean - CV88 | ecosystem: Environmental > Aquatic > Marine > Hydrothermal vents | place: Pacific Ocean: East Pacific Rise... | reverse complement strand
AGCGAAGTACTTTATCCCAACTCTTGGTACATTTACTAATGCCGCTACTGTTTCTCCTAATGGTCCTTTATCACGTGTATTATCAACTACCCATTTAGCACTTTTGTCTGCATATCTGAATGTACCAAGTATTACATCTACTGTTTTTCTATCTAGCTTATTTCTTGTATCTTCAGCTACTTTAGTTATCTTATGGGCTATATCATTACGTTCTTTATTCATATTATTATGTTCCCATAATTTAGCTGCTATCCACTTTAATCTTTCATCTGCAAACTGTCCTTTAGCTTTGTCTACTCCTAGTACTTTTTTCATACTATCGTATATCTTTATTACTCCTGCTATTACCTTTTGCCATACAGTTTTAGCTTCTCTATCCTTACTCTGCTCTACTTTAATCTCTTTTAATTTCTGCATTAGCTTTTCATTTGTTAATCCATGTGCTATGAACTCACTTAACCCATTTGCTTTTTCGTTCATGAATATATAATCATGTAATTCCTCAGCTTGCTTCATTGTCATCCAATCGGCTTTTAAGTCGTCTGGTGTTATATCCATACTTACTTGTTCATATAACTCCTGTAACTCTCGTATCACACCTGATAATGGTCCTTTCTTATATCTTAGTGCGTATTCAACCGCCATATGCACCATTTCGTGTACGTATGCTTCAGCTGGGCTCATTCCGTCAGTATTTGCTTCATTTATATCTAGTACGAGTTTATCACTATCACTGAATATCCTTACTGCTCCACCAGTGCTTTCAGCTTTTTTGTTCATGTACACTGTGAATTCATTCATTACATCGAGTGCTGGATCCATTATTTTACTTAGTAGGTCTCGTAGTTGCTGTATATGCTCTTCATTACTATTGCTACCTATGTTTACTAGGTTATCGAACATCTCTAGTACATTATCCTTATTATTGTACATATCTTTTTTAACTAGTTCATGGTCATCAGTAATCTCACCATTCATCCCTTTATCACTACCTAGTGTGTACATATAATCACCAACATTCATGTCATTGACTGTCACATAAGCTGTTTTATATTGGTACCCTTTACGTTCTACCACATACCTATGTGTCATGCCTTGTGTGGTCCATTTAACCACCCTATCCACCACTCTACCAGAGCTATCCCGTACTTTACCGTAGTTAAGGTCTGCTACATCATTATCAATTATTGGTTCAACTTCTACTGCGTCTTTTAATTTGCCCTTAGACGCAAGTCTCATTTGCTCTGCTTGTTGTTCTATCAGTGCTACTCCACCTGCTTCAGCTATCTCTGATTGAGTACCATCGCTCAGTAGTCTTTGCAGACGTATATATTCTTTATACGCCTTATGTCTTATTTCTTTTTGTTGCTCTATTGTACATGCCATTTAGCACTCCTCTGTGTATACTGATTTAGCTATTTGTGATAATAGTTCATCAGCTGCTGTTATTTTAGTATTTTTAATCTTAGTGTTCTCTTCGATTATATTGGTTAATACGTCCATAGTGTGCTTGTATACGCTATTTTGTACACTTTTATTGGCTCCCAGTATCTGTGATACTACACGTACTATTCTATCTAACAACGTTTTATCACCTACTATTCCTTTTTCTGCACTTTCTATCTGACTTAGTGCTTTTATTAAGTGCGGATTACTCACTGCTTCTGCTATGAACTCTTCTACACTAACTGACCAATATTGTGTTTGAGTGTAGTTATCAGGTGCAATTTCTGTTATTTGCTTTCTGTGTTTTAGTGCCTCCTTGTACAGTCTATCTAGTTTACCATACAATTCTTTTTCTTTTCCTGTTAGTTCAGTTCCTTCTTTTATCTTTTGTTGTACTGTTTTGATAAACAGTAGTGTGCCTGCATGTACTAATTCATGACTAGCTGCTCTATCACCACTATACTCAGCAATGTTACGTAATTGTTGCTCAAGTCCTTTTATTGTGTTTGTACTCAAGTACTCATTTAAGTCTTGTTTGTACTGTCTACTGTTTGTATCTCCATCGTATGTAATTTTGAACGCATTAGTTAGCATCGTTTTAACTGCGTCTATTGTTTGATCAATACTTGGCACATCAGCGACGTAAGCTGTGTCGTTAGCTGTGCTGTGCATTCCGTATTTTGTACCTAATTGTTTTTGCAGTATACGTACGAATTTACTACTGAATTCTTTATCCCTATTTTTTGGCTTAACTTTTTCAGTTGCTGTTTTATTTACTAATGTCTTTACTGTAGTATTTGATTGTGTACTTTTATTCTCATTCTTCCATTCAGCTATGTAACCAACTGAATCTATTAGTGCATTTAGTACATTGTCATCTCTTATTCCGAGTATTTTACTTACTATGTTAATCAACCCATCTAGTATACTACTTAATTTACCTTTATTATCTTTGTATCCTACTCTAGCTAGTTCCATCATTAGTTCAGGGTCTGATAGTCCCTCTGCAATGAACTCGTTGATATTCTTTTTCCAATTACCTCCTAATCGTATCTCTTTCTTTGCTATTGTATATAGTTCTTCTATTCGTTTAGCTACCATACTATTAGGGTACTGTTTCATGTACTCTACTGTTACTGAGTGTATCAATTCATGAGTCATTATTCTATCTGTATTAGCTAATGATGTGCTATCGTCAATTATTTCTCGTAATACATCTTCTTTACCTTTGAACACTTTACTCCATTTATCTTCAAATTCTTTTTTACTGTTAATGTCAAGTGTATTATTAATGTCTTCTGCTATATTATCACTGACATACTGTTGACGTACGTCATCTAGTACTCTCTCAGTCCAATCAATTTTATTATCACTTCTACTTGGTACTATCTCAATCACGTCTCTTATGACGTCGTATGACCCGACTACTCCAGTATTGAACCCATTTGCAGCACTTACTAGTCCATCTACTAGCATTTGTCTTGTTTCTTGTATACTTGCTGTGCTTAGCTTATTGAACACTTTTTTAGCTTTTTTCATGTACTCCGTTTGTATTCGTTTGTACTCTTTAGTCTTTTGTTTGTTCTGTGTTCGTGAGTTGTTAACTGTTGGTTCTAGTTTGTCTGTGTTTAGGGGCATACTTTTACTAGCATCTGCAGTATTGGGTAGCTCTTCTTCACTTAATACCGCAGCAGTGATTGATACTATCTTACTACCTATGTTACCTACAGCGATCTTATCTAATGGATGTGTTTCACCTATTCTGCTAACTACAGTTTGTTTTAGTTTATTAGTATCAATGTAGTTCTCAACTACACCTGACTTTTTTATATTAGCATTTTCAGCTATTCTATTGATGATTTCGTTTATTTTCTTATCTACTTCGCAAACCATTATTCACATCCTTTTAGTACTTCATCAATTATTTGATCGATGGATGTACCATTCTTCATTAATCTTTTATTTATTGTGTCTGCTTTTATCCCTTGTAGTATTATACCGCTATTGTTCTTATCTTTAGCTGATTCGTACACACTATCACCAAATCCTGCTATATTACCAACTACCATATCAGTACTGAATAGCTCTTTTCTTCTACTTCGTACTTCGTTATTCATAGCTAGTAAGTCAGTGTACGTAGTGGCAATATTATACTCTTTGTCCTTTATTACAGTAGTCATTAGTTCTTCTTGTCTGTTTTCATCCTGTGATACCAACCATTGCATAGTCTGTGACACAGAGTCAGTCAATGCTTGTATGAATGAGTACTCTTTACTTAATTCGTATGTAGCTTTGTTCATATCCTTAACTCTATCACTCATACCTTTACCATTTAATCCAGCAACAATAGCGTCATGTACACCTAGTACACCATTACCAATAACTTGGCTAATGATTGACCCATCTAACCAGTGGATTGGTAGCACTGTACCTGCTGCATGTGCTTCATCCAATTCTCTCAGCATTGACTGTACTTTTAGTGTTCTACCCCCACTTATATGCGAGTTAGTAGCCTCTAATGTTCGTTCATTATGTGGTACTTGTTTAGTACTATTTATCGCTATTCTATCTAGTTCACCTTGTGTGAATGGTGCTCGTATTAGTGGGAATACTTCATGAAGTCCTTTAGTCAACTCTAATAGTTCGTCTTCAGTTACACCTCTACCTTTTGTATCCTCTATCTCTTTTATTCGTCTATCTAGTTCAGCTTTGTATACGGCAAACATCCCCTTGGTAGCATCTGTTATTATTTTGTTGTACTCTATTAGTTCGCTGAATTCGTCTTCCATCGCTTCTATTACGACTCTACCTAGTGAGTCACTCAATAGCTCATTCATTGCATCACTTAACGTTGTTTTTCCGATTTTAATATCGTCAGCTGCTCTTTCTCGTAATGTCTTAGCTATATCTTTTTCACCGGTTAATTCTTGTAGTTTTTTAACTAGTACACTATCTGCACCTATTGTTCCATCAGCTATGTCGTATAGTATTTTAGTAGCAACTTCTTCACCAATACTGTCTCTAATTCTGTTTAATGACCCACCGTAGTTGAATATCATTAGTGGGTATTTAACTAGTGTACGGAAGAAGCTTGTAACCATTCCATCTTCCTCTACTGGTGGTATATGCTCTTTAACTGCATCGAATAGTTTATGCTTATCTACTATTTTCATTTCTTTTTTACCAGTTTTAGGATCCTTGATTTGCTTCATTGGTACAATGACTGCCTTGCTAGTAAGACTAGCAACTGTTTCGTACGAGTCATCGAAGTCCTTATCTGCTCTTACTTCATTACCACCTTTATTCACCAGTGTATCGTTTAATTTATCAGTACTTTGTACTATTAGCCCTTTACTTAACCATTTGTACAGCTTATCTTTACTTATTGGTGTCTGTAGTAATTTTAGCATGAACCCACTTGTAACGGCATCGAACTCAGCTGTAATAGTAGTGGTGAACTTATCGCCTCCAGCATTATTGTAATCCTGTATAGCTTGTATAGCCTGTATAGCATGTCCAGCATGTTCTAACTCTAACTTAACTACCTTACTTCCGATATTTAGTTCTAGCTCTTTATTAGCTAGTATAGCATACAGTGCATCTTCGCTCATACTTCGTAATTTAGCTGCAATAGCTTTTATATCTTCTGTATGCTTTTTATCTATTGAGTATCCGAATGCTTGTGCTAATGCTGCATCGAAGTACAGCATATCTAGCTCATTACTCTTACTTCTTGTAACATTCGTAGATTCATTTGATACTACCATCCATCTATGTAACTGTTTATTAGCTTGTGGATTGATACCAATACTATCTATCATAAACCTACCATTCTTGATAAATTCCCAATTGAAGTACAATTCGTTTTTTATTGCTCCTTTATCTATTCTGTCTATAAGTGCAACTATATTATCATACTCATTCAGTAGTTCAGTATTTCTAGCTGTTTGCTCTTCTACCTTATCATACGACCAGTTTTTCATTTCATCGTCTGTTTTGTACCCCATAGCACTTAGTAGTATTTCTCTACCATTTTCCATATCAATAATTTTTTTGAACTGTTTAGCAGTACCAACATCGACTTCCATTTGCTCTTTGCTTAGTTCGTTTAGTTTGTCATTCTCTATTTCTGGTACCTCATTGAAACCACCTCGTATTGTGTGTTGCTTATCTTCTGAAGGTCTAGTATTGTAGTCTCTTTTTGGAGCAGCTAAGTCTATTGCCTCATCTATTAGTTTTAGCTTTTCTCTTTTGTCTTCTAATTTCTTCATCCACTCATCAATTGTCTTAGTATCTTTAGGATTAACATTCAGTTTAACCATGTGGATTGGTCCCTTAGCATCTTTGTACTGTAGTAGTTCTTTCTGTACTTTAATGCTTACTTGGCTTTCTGGAGTAGTCATATCTTTTATATTCTTTGTTTGTTGCAAGTATAGTGTAACAGCTTGACCAGCTGATGCTCTGAGCTTAGCCCAGTGGTTTCTTGTTATATTCTTTCCCTGTTGTATACCTAACATTGTTAGTAGTTGTCCAGCAGCTGCATCTGTTACCAGTGATTGGTATTTACCATACCGTAGTGCTTTCTTTTCACCTTTAGTGATATAGTTACCATCAAGCTTATTTACCATCCTAGCTATATCATCGTTACTATTTGTAACCCATGAACCACCGTTATTTGCTACTAAGTTTTGAGCCACTAATGCTACTATACCGGCTATTTCTTTATCTATATTACCGTTATTGTCCATTAATATCGCCATGAATGGATCATCGTAGTATTGAGCTTCGCTTAACTTACCATTGTATTTTTTAGGTTCGTATATCTGCTCTAGTATCTCCTTACTACTATCTATGATCTCGTTGTAGTACTCTCTTGCACTATCATCTTCTATTAACCCGGCTAACTGTTTTAGCGGCACACTATTTACTAGTGTTCCCTTTACGTTTATTATATCATCAGTCAATGTGAATGGCTGTATCTCTGGGTACTGTTCTTGCTTTCCTTTTTGTATCCATTCTTCATTTAGTTCTGGCATATTTTGTATCTGTTCTTTTACCTTACTACCAGTAGTCAGTTGTTGTATTAGTTCTTTTTGTCGTTCTTGCAACTTCTTAAGTGTACTTGACTTAGTATTGTATACTTTACCTATTGCTTTATTGATTCTCTTTATTGTACTTAATTTAGCATTAACATCAGATTCCTCAACTCCACTCTTTAATGCCATTACTTTGGCACTCTTAGTATCATATTTATCATTTAACTGTTCTCTTAGTTCTTGTATCTGTTTATCAATCTGTTCATTAGTACTTTTCAGTTGTTTTATTGTGTCACTTGCACCTACTAATTGTTTTAACAGTTCAACTGCTTTCGCTAGCGTATCTCTCAATGTTATGCTTAACTTATCAATTCTATTTAGTATATTAATAACTGAGCCATACTTACCTGATTTCTTTGCTGTAGTAATAGCTTTAGCTAATGTTGTTTTCTTACCACTAGCTTCATTTTCTATCTTACTTATCTCATCGATTTCCTTATCCATTCTATTGATTATTTTCTCTGCATTATTTGCATGCTTTTCCAACTTAGCTATCTTGTCAGTGTTACTATCTTTTTGTTTTTTTAATCTAGCAATCTCAGCATTAATCATAGCTATTGATTTTCGTGCCTCCATATAATCTTCTTTATCTGCTGGTGTATTGAACAGCTTTGTAATCTCATCGTCAACTTTGTCTCGCATATCTTTTAGGCTATTAGCTCTATTTTCAGCTTTACTACTAGCTTTATCTTTAGCTTCTGGTATGGCCTTTAGTTCATCTATGTTTTCTTGTAGTTTATTGATGTCACCTGTCGGAATGTGCTCTGTATTTATTACTTCTTTATCTACTTCAGTTCCTGTAACTTCTTCTGTACTATTTGCCTCTTCTTCAGTCATAGTACCAATGTCTTTACCTAGTAAGCTGTCCAGCATTTCACTTGACATATTTGGTAGTTCTTGTATATCATCTACTGATAGTAGTATTTGGTTACTATTATCTAATCTATCTATACCTTGTTTATTACTCTCTACCACTTTTTTGTATTGTTGTAGCTGATCATTGAGTACATCTAGTTCATCCTGCATCTCTTGTAGTTTATCAGTATTTGTAGTGCCCTTAGCTACGTCTTTTATAGCCTGTATTCTCTCTTGTATCTGTTCAACCTTGCTTTCAGCCTTATTCATCGTGTCTTCGTACTTAGCTCGTACTTTTTCTATTGGCACTTTTTTACTATTATACTTTTTACGTCCGCTCTTGTATATACCTAGTATAGTATCTGCATTCTTTACTATCTCGGTGTAGTTATCTAGTTTAACTTTTTCAGTATCTATTGTGTCTTTGTCAATACCTAGTTCATTCAATAGTTCATCACTTACTGTATTGGCAACTATACCTTTGATGTCCATTTTAGTACTTTTACTACTCCATTTTGGTCGTATACTGCTATTGTTCATCAGCTGCTTTAATTCCTTAGCTTTAGTCTCTAACGACTGCTGGCTATTTGTTATGGCTTTAATTGCACGTACTACTTTACTATAAGCTTCGTTTTGTGCATGTGCTTTTTTCTCGTGCTTGAATGCTATATCAGCTACTCCTTCAAGTTCTTTATTTGCACTCTCTTTATCGCTATTACTTAGTGCTGATTGTAGTCTGGCATATCTTGTGAACATTCCATCATTACCGTAGTATACCTCTCTCTGCTCGTTGTTCTCTATCTTACCAACCGGTTTCATCTTTCTAACCATTACTTGTTTGAGGGCACTATTGAACATTTGAGCTACTTTTGTATTTGATACCTTTAACAGCTTTGCATACTTATTGATTACTGCTGCACTGAATCCCATTGTATGTGTATCTGTTTGAGTGTTTGTACCTTCTATATTGTCTTTTGTGTACGGGTTGTCTGTTGTACTTTTCTTACCTTTTTTACCACTATTCTTATTAGTACCAGTGTTTGCTTCAGTATTAGTATTATTCGTAGTATCCTCTTTAGCAGTGCTTGATTCTTCACTTGCCTGCGCATTGATGGTATCAGCCTCTGTAGCAACTCGTTCAGTTAATCTATCTATCTGTGCCATAGTTTCTGGCGATAGTGATGTTGCTGCATTCATTGCATAGTTTATCAGGTCATCATCTAACTGTATTTGTACATCTAGTGCTTCTTTATTTCCGTTATTATCAGTACCTGTATCCAAATCAAATGATTTAGTACCTAGCACTTGTGCATCTATGTCGTTAACTATCTTGTTAACAACTGCTTGTTCTATGTGCTTATCTTTTGCACCTGCTTGCTGTAATTTACTAATAATCTCATCATCACTAGTACCTTTTGTTGTTTCATCTTCTACTATCTTATCAACTGCTGTATCGTACTTGTTTAATTTATTCAGGACTTCTTTGTATTCTTCTGAATCCTTATCAACACCTTTTTTATCTAGTATTTTTCGTTTTTCTTCCATTAATCTGAATGCTTGTACATTAGCCTTTAGTGGGTCATTTTTACCGTGTACCTTTACGTACTCTTGTTCAAGTGTATCAATATCTGATTCATACTTGTTGAGTTCATCCTCTGTCATTGTATCTAGTGGTTTTTCTGATTTGTAATCATCTGCAAGTTTAGTCGCTTGATCGAGCTTATCCTCTGCTAATTTATCTTTAGCCTTTTTACCTTCTTCTGCTAGCTTATCTAGTACTTTATCTGAACTCTGCATAGCTTTATTAACTGCTGCACCTCCAGCTCTCATTGAACCAACTACTCCTGGGGTTGCTGCTATACTTTGACCTAATTGATCAACCAACTCCTGACTCTCTGCGAAGTCTTTTAGTCCGTACTCAGTACCATCTTTCTTTTTACCACCATACACAGCTGTGAATGCTTGTACTACATTCTGGTATGTCTCTTGTGCAATCTCCTCTGGCACTAGTACTGCCATCTTCAGTGCTTCAGCACTTACTGCTGTCATTACTTTAGTGGCTCTGTTTTTACCCATTGCTTTTAGTTTACCAGCAATTCCATCTATTACTCCACCAGCTTCACCTTTTGTAATTTTACCGTACATTGCTGTATCCATTTTCATACCAACTGTATTTAGTGCAGTACCGAACATTGTCATTGTTAGTGTGTTCTTTTCACCGAACTTCTCTTGGTAATCTTCATTGGCTTGTGATTGCATTGATGCTCCACCAATTAGTGCGCTTGCATTTCTAGTTGTGTACAGTTTTATCCGATCTTTTAGCGGTGCTTTCTTTATCATTTCACTGGCACTATCTACTAGCTTCTTGTATTCTTCTTTACCTATCTTACCTTCTTTTAATCCTTTACTAGCATCTACTAGTATAGCTGCAGCTCCTCCAGCTGCTGTTTTGCTTGATAACTTAGCAAGTCCTTTCATCGCCCAATCACCTGTTAGTATCATTGTACCCAAGTAACCTGCTGAGTTAGCTGCTATTGAAGGTGCTGCTTTGCCGTATTCTTTTACTGCTTCAAGCCCTTTATCGCCTTTGAACTTCGACCATGTACTTGGTTCCAGTATCTTCACATTTTTCATTGCTTCTCGCCATGCTTTTAGTCCTTTAGCCTGATGATATGTCACATACTTCGACCCTGTACCGTACAGCTTATCATTTGTGTCTCGTATGTCTTTACTTGTAATTAAATCCGTAACATGCTTGTCTACCCACTTACCAGCTTCTTTATTGTCAGTTGCATCCAATGCCCTACTTGTTACACCACCTGCTACGTTCGTAACGTCATCTGGTATCTCCATTGCTACTTGTGTAGCACCCTTTACGAAGTCCTGTGGTAGGTGTTTTATTTCGTCCCAGAAGCTCATGTCTTTACCTTGCTCTTCTGACAGGTCTCCTTGTTGAACTTGTATTGGTGAGCTATTATTTACACCACTGAATACATTCATTGCTGGATCCACAACTTCACTACCCGATACATCATAACCGTCTGCACTAGCATACGATACACCAGGTCTAGTACCTATCTGTTTTTGAAGTTTTGTCTGCATAGCAATATCGAGTGGTATATTTACATCGTTACCTTTATCATCAGTATACGTACCTGTTAAGTTCGCTTGTTCAACGTTTGGTACGTACGGGGCTTTCCAATCATTGCTACCATTAGCTATATCAGCTAGCTTCTGTACTTGTTGCATATTACCAATATCTATCATATCTTGTTGAGTCACATTATCAGCTGTCTTAGTATTAGTACCTGTATAGTGATTTATTAAGTCCGCAACTCGCTGACGCTGCGTATTCATAGCATACACACTTTTACCATACTCACCATTAGAGCGTTGCTCTGGAGTAACCCCTATCATATCGTACTTATTATTACCGTGCTGTAACTCTACTGCATCAATTCTACTACCATTGGGGTCAACTTCTCTAGTATTACCATAATTAGCTGTAATCAAGCTGTCACTATCGTTCATGCCTAGTAGTGTATCATCACTGTACCCGTACAATCGTTGC
>Ga0256828_1002476_pt1 | contig 10969 bp, 11 predicted proteins | sample CV88metaG_FD_185993 | JGI IMG/M metagenome (GOLD analysis project Ga0256828, IMG submission 185993) | Hydrothermal vent microbial communities from East Pacific Rise, Pacific Ocean - CV88 | ecosystem: Environmental > Aquatic > Marine > Hydrothermal vents | place: Pacific Ocean: East Pacific Rise... | reverse complement strand
GGATACCCTCAAGTTGCTTATCAAACAGTGCAATAGATAGTAGAATAATGTTAATATATTAAAAAAGTACTATTTGTTTTTATTCTGCAAGTCATGCTAAATATTTAAAAAGTTTATTATGAAGATACACTATTTCTCTAAATTTCCGAAATCATGTCCATATTAGAGGGGTTTTGATTTTTTTGTTTCTTTAAAAATATGTAATTTTAGGAAGTTTTTGGAGCGAATTTGGAGCGAAAACAGTAACTTTACTTGTACACATTTGTACAGGAGTAGTGCAGTTGTTAGAAACCCCTATTTTAGGACTTGTACGACTTGTATCACTTGTACGTTCTGATTTTTAGATTTTTTTGAAACAATTTTTATTAATAGCAGTGGTAAGTAAAATTAAAAACTTAAATATATTATAATATATAGTAATTAGAGAGAGGAAAATAGATTATGACAAAAGCATTTTTAGAACCGACAGTATTAAAATCAGAAAATGAAAAATTTATCATTAATGCTTTTTCCAAAAAAAGTTTTGAGTAAGTAAAAGATTTTGATAAAAACAAAAGAGTTCAATTAAAAAGAACTGCAAAAAGAAAACTCTCATTAACTGACTTGTTTCGTCAATTCTAAAATCAAGTGCAATTGTCTTCTTATTTCAACTCTCGGAAATAATACATTCTCATCAATCGACTACTTAAATAAAAAAAATTCTTAGAACTTTTAGTTAGACAAGAAACAGAGATCTTGAAAATTTTTTACACAATCGAACTTTTACTTTTGAAAAGCATTTACAATCAAGAACTTACATTTATATTGATAATGAAACCAAAGAGATTGCAGCATATTTTACAATAGCAATCAATATGCTTTATACTGATAATATCTCAGAAAAAACTATTAAACTCCTTGAGGATATATATTCTAGTAGGAAAAGAGTTTAAGGTTCCTATATTCAGAAGCTTATAGCTAAGTAGACATAATATGACTATTATATTTTATATAATCAACAAAAGAAATTAAATGTGGAGTAATTGATGAAAACAATAAAATACACAAGACAATCAAATATAAAACAAAGAGTAACATGGGGATTTAATCCTGTGTCAAGAGTTAAACCTAGTAAGAAATTGTATAGTAGAAAAAAATATAAAATTGGCAATGAATTTTTTTAAAAAAATACTATAATTGTTAAATTTTAATTTTAAGGAAGTTTTATGGCATTTAATCCAGCAAATTTTACAGTAGAAGAACCGAAGTCAATACCAGTTGTACTGCTGTTAGATACAAGTTATAGCATGAGTGGGCAACCTATTGATATGTTAAATAAAGCAGTTGAAGCAATGATAGCTGAATTTAAAAAAGCTGAAACTATGGAAACATTTATAAAATTATCTATTATTACTTTTGGCAGTGAAAATGGTGTTGATTTGCATACACCTTTAACTGAAGTATCAAAGATAAATTTTGAACCATTGCATGTTGCAGGAGCAACTCCAATGGGAACAGCATTTAAAATGGCTAAAGCCATGATAGAAGATAAAGAAATATTTAAAGGAAGAGATTATAGACCAGCAATTGTTTTATTATCAGATGGTGCACCAACAGATGACTGGGAGCAACCTTTAAATGATTTTGTAAGCAATGGAAGAAGTAGTAAATGTGATCGAATTGCTGTTGCGATTGGCTCAGCTGATGAGAGTGTACTGAAAAAATTTATAGCAGGATGTGAAAATCCACTGTTTTATGCTGAAGATGCTAGTAAAATAATTGATGCATTCAAAAAGATTACAATGTCTGTAACAATGAGAACAAAATCAGTAAATAAAAATCAGACCATAAATATAGATGATGAACTTGATGGTGGTGATATAGATTTGGATGATTTAGATAACTTTAAAATATAAAGGAGTAGTCAAATGGCACAAGTAAATATAAATCCAGATGAACTAGAGCAGTTTGTTCATGAACTTCATAACTATTTAGAAACTTTGCAAAATGCTACAGGTAGATTAAATCATTCTTTTGAAACACTTGGTGGAACTTGGCAAGATTCTAAAAGAGCTCAGTTTGAAGAGACTTACAGAGAGTTATTACAAGTATTAAGAACATTTGAAAATAATACTAATGAGCAAATACCATACTTAAAAAAATTAGTTTCTATTCAAAGAGACTATCAAACTACATAAGGCTTAGTTGTTGCAAGTAGATATCAGAGATACAGGTATATTTCAAACTACTTTAGAGCAAATATCTTCTTTAAAAGATAGAGTTACTCAAAAAATAGATTTTATGAATAATGAATTGCAAAAGAAGCAGAGTGAACTAAATAATGAACTTACAGTTTCTGAAAATTTGTTAAATGTAGCGAAAGCATATGAAATGCAAAAGCAAGCTATACTAGCACAAAAAACAGCTCAGTTAGCACGAGCTTTACAGCAAGAAGCTGCTGCATTGGCTAGTGGTAATCCTGCAGCTATAGCTGCAGCAACTGCTTATGTAGCAAAAGCAACTCATGAAGAGATGATAGCTCAACAAGAATATCAAAAAGCGAGAGAAAATCGTATTAATATGCAACGAAGAGTTGATATTCTTAAAAAGGCAAAGCATCAGATAGATACACTTTATGAACAAACCAAGATGCAGTTAAATGGTTTAAATATGCATTTAAAAGAACTTACACAAATACTGCATATTAGATTAACTAAAGGTGATTTATCTCAAAAAGATTATTTATCTCAAAATACAATTAATTCACAAAATGATATAAAATATAAAAATATTCCTCAAAGTGGTGGAGTTTGGAGTGGGGAACCAGGTAGTTCAAAATGGATACCAAATAGAGATGAAACTCCAAAACAACCATATAGTAATGAAAAAACATGGGGTGAAATACTTGATGAAAATGGTATAGATGGTATAGAATTTAAAAATGGTGAGCCAGATTTTACTTCAATTTCTAAAGATAGTGTAGAGATAGAAGATTTTACAACTGATCGAGATGATAATTTTTACCAAGCGGATCAAAATTTAGCACAACAGTGGAATCATGAAAATAAAAATGGAAAAAATGATTGGTTAATTTCAGATATTCGTAAATACAGAAAAGAAGAAAAATTAACATGGCATGAAAGAAGTGATATGCAAAATATGGATTTGGTGCCACAAGAGGTACATGGAAACATTCCACACACTGGTGGTATATCGAAGAAAAAAAAGTTAGAAATGGAGGAAGAAAATGATTGATGATATTTTTGGTCAATTAGAACATAAATATAACTTTTATAAGTATGAAAATATAAATCTTTTTGGTAAAGATTATAAAGTTAAAATTGTTGTAGAAAATGATGAAAAAGATACTATTTTAGATATTCAACGAAACAACTACAAAGAGTATATTAAACATATAAATGAGAATCAAGACAAGATTATTGATTTAATTAAACAATATTTTTTAGATGTCTATCAAACAAAAATTAATATTGATAAAGATCTTAGACCTCAAACTGTTTATTTTGCAAGAGATGGAGACTGGGGAATTCTCTTTGATACTGTAATAGATGAAGAAAATGGTTTTGCTGTTTTTATTAAAGATGGAAAATTATATATAGGCACTCAAGATATGTTTATATAGTAAAAAAGGAATAGATAGATGGAAAAATTTGAAGATATTCGAAGCAGTTTTAAAAATATAAGAAATAATTTTATTAATAATGTTAAGGATAATGTTGGAGCATCAATTAATAAAGAACAATTAGAATCTATTGAACAAACTATTGCTAAGATGAAAGCAGTTGAAGACAAAGTTAATATTGAAGTTATAAATATTAATCGCATGCTATTAGAAGCAAGAGCAATTTTACCAAGGATATAAACTATGAAGTATTTTGAACTACTAAAACAAATAGATGATGAACTATATAGATATTTAGTAAATATTGATATTATTGAAAAAGATTATCCCGATGAAAAATTGAGAACATTAGATGAAAATGTAAGACAACATAGATTTTTAAAAGAAAAAAGTAATTTAGAATTAGTAATTAAATCCTTATTTACCTCTTTAGGTTTAGTCATAAAACAACTGAGAAAAAAACAGCCATCTTTTGATAAATCATTAGAATTACAACAAAGAATAATATTTCCAGAATATTTTATATTTGGAAGGTTGAAATTTGATAACGATAACCTAAAAGATAAATATATACCAAGATTAATTCCTTTTCCTTTAGAAAAGGTACTTTATAGTTATAATGAAGATAGTGTTCATTATATTTATCAGTATATTTTAAGAGTCTTACAAATTTCCCCATTAAATAAAATAGATTTTTTATTTATAGATACTAAAACTTTAGGAAAAACTTTTAATTTTATTCGTCCAATTTTAAATAATAACTTTATCTATAAACAAAGAATCTTAACATATGCAGATGAAATAGAAGAGGCTTTAAAAGAACTAGCTGATTATTTAGAAAATTTATTACAAAAACAACTCTCCGGTGTAGAAAATTGGAAAGAGTATAATCAAATAAATCCAAATACTCTTCTTCCTTTAAAAGTACTTGTTATAAATGGTTTTCCAGAGCAGTTTAGTGTTAATTCATTATTGTATTTAAGTCGTATCGTGAAATTTGGATCTATTGCTGGAATCAACAGTTTTATTTTAATGGATTCTATTGACAAAGATAACAAAGTATTGAAAAAAGTAGAAAATATTATTTTAGAAAATGCAGTTAATATTGAAAATATGGAATCTCTTTTAACACATGATTTTAAAGCATTAAAATTGTCAAATGAATTAGAACCATTACCTTCTGTATCCAATATTAAAACTTTTTTAGAACAGATTAATCAGGCATATATGAAAAATTCAATAATAAAGGGTGAAATCGATAGTTTTTGGGATGAAGATAGTTTTTGGAAAAGTTCATCAACTCAAGGTATTAAAGTTCCTATGGGATGGGATAGTAATGAGAATATCGTAAATTTTGAAATAGGTTTTGAATACAGTGAACATCATACTCTTATTGGTGGTAGAAGTGGTAGTGGTAAGTCCAATTTAGTTAATGTAATTATCCAAAATATTGTTTATATGTATTCCCCTGATGAAGTTGAACTGTTTTTATTAGATTATAAAGATGGTGTTGAATTTAATAGTTATACTCAACCTTATCTAGCACATGCTTCTTTAATAGCAGTTAACAGTAATGTTAGTTATGGAGTGAGTTTTTTAGAGTATATTTTAGAAGAAAAAAATAGACGAAGTGAACTTTTTAAACAAACAAACAGTAAAGACTTTAAAGAGTATAGAGATAAAACAGGGAATAAACTGAGTAGGATTGTTATTATCATCGATGAATTTCAAACTTTATTTACTACAAAAGATAAAATGAAAATTGAACAAATATTTGCTGAAATCCTTAGAAAAGGTAGAAGTTTTGGGATTCATTTAATATTATCTACACAAACATTAAGTGGGGTTGATGTAGGAAGTATGTCTCAATTAAAGTCACAAATAGGAAATAGAATAGCACTTGCAATGGGGCAAGAAGAATCTATGGCATTTTTAAGTATGAATAATGAAGCCGCAGTTAAATTAAAAGGCAAACCAGAAGCTATTTATAATAATAGAGCAGGAAATATAGATGGTAATCAAAAAGTTTTTGTTCCATTTGCTTCAAGAGAAAAAATGTCAATACTTTTGAAAAAAATAGATCTTAAATACTCAAAAGTAGATCCGAAAATTTATGATGGAGATGTACTGCCAAAAATACCAAACAAAGATGAATTTATAAGTGAAATTTTAAGCTTATTATTAGGAAAAGAGCAAAATTTTAAAGAGAATGATTTTAGAATTAATTTTTCAAAAGAGTATGGATCGAACTTATTAATCACTGGAAAAAATAAAAAAGAGAAACAACATATACTTAATTTAATAGCTTTGAACTTGGAAAATAACAATTATATTCAAAATATATACTATATAAATAATGATTTTGACATTGACTCTAGTTTGAAAAAGTCTTCTTTAGATATTTTTAATAATGAAATTGAAAATAACAGTCTCATTATTATTGACAGTATAGACACTTTAAACTCATTGCATCCTCAACCGAGTTATGGTGGAAGTTTTTCAATGCCAACAGATGAAGTAAAACTTTCTCCCGCTGATAAATTTAAAGAGATATTAGAAAATGGATATAAACAAGATATATATATTGTAGTGTTTGTAGATAATTTTAAAAGAACAAAACAAAAATTCAGTGAAGTATTAGATATGTTTAATTATAGATTAGCTTTTAGCTTAGGAAATGATGTGTTAACTGACTTTTTAACTCTTGAATATAATGTAAATATACCATCTATTAAAAATAATAAAGGGTTGTTTTCCAATGTATTAACATCAGAGTTAGTAGAGTTTAAATTTTTTAAGGATAATGATGATTAATATATATTTGGATACAAGTGGAAGTATGTCTGAAATGGGTAAAGATAGTGCTTTATTATATCTTGCAAAGTCTATAGAAGACTATTGGAGTTTTAAAGGTATAAATACTACTATTTTTACTTTAGATGGAAATGTCATTAAGAATTTAAAGTTTATCAAATATGTAAATGATATCAAATTAGATACTAATAATATTAAATCGAATAGTATATTGCTAAGTGATGGATTATTTTATAGTGAAAAAGAATATATTTTTGATATAGCAGTTTCTATTGGAATAGATCGTGATACTACTAATTTGAAGAAAATCTCTACAAAAGTATTTTCAAGTGATAATATTTTAGCTGGACTAGAATATTTACTATTTGAAAATAATTTATTGCCTTCAAATATTACCAGTAAAGAAGATGATGAAGATGAATGGTAATATTTGGAGTGGATGGGGTGTTTCTGAGATAGGACCACTTCATATTAAAGAAAATATACCAAATCAAGATTCTTTTATAGTAAAAAAATATAGTTGGGGGATTGTTGGTGTTGTATGTGATGGATTAGGAAGTAAAAAATATTCTCATATAGGCTCAAAAGCTCTTGTTAATGTTATTACTAAAGCAGCTCAACTTTTTGATTTTGAAAAAGATATAAATCTCTTTGAACCCTTAGTGAGATCCTTATGGGATATAAACATATCCCCCTATACTCATAGTGAAACTTCCACTACTTTGCTCTTTAGTATTGTTAAAAATAAAAAAGTTTATATTGGTAGAGTTGGTGATGGAGCTATTGTAGTATTTGGTAAAAAATCCATACTCTTAGAAGAAGATAAAAATATGTTTACAAATTATACTACTCCTTTTGGACGAGATCAAAAGATACAATGGTATATTTTTGATGATAGTGAGATAGATTCTATAGTAATGTGTAGTGATGGAATATCTGAAGATTTGAAAAAAGATAAATTATTGGATTTTTTTCTCAACTATATAGATAGCTATAAAGATATACAACCAAATAAAAGAGTTTATGAAATAAAGCAATGGCTCAAAAATTGGCCAGTAAAAGGTCATAGTGATGATAAAACAATCGTGACACTCGTAAAGGTAGAAAATGAGTAAAATACTTAAAAAAATAGATGAGTTTAATAATATTCATTATATAGAAAAAGATAATGAACTTGGTCGTGGTGGTCAAGGAGTTGTATATAAAACTAAGAATGCTGATACTGTTATAAAAATAGCATTAAATAATGAACAACCAATTAAAAATGAAAAAGAGATTAGAGCTTTTCATCAAAAAATAAAGAAGTTAATATACAAACCTTTACCAAATGATATAAATATTGCAAAACCTTTAGCTGTATTGAAAAATGAAGCAGGTTATGTTATGAATCTTTTAGATGGTATGTATCCATTTGCAGAGTTACTTCCACAAGAACTATCAAAAGAAAAAGCAGAAAACTTGAAAATTCCTAGTTTTTTAAATGAATTAGAAAAAAATGACAAAAGAAGTGCTATATATTTTACATATTATTTAAATACAGGTGGTTTAAGAAAAAGATTATATTCTTTATCAAGATTAGCAATAGTTTTATATAGACTACATGCAAGAGGTATAGTGTATTTTGATATTTCACACAATAATATCTTTATAAATAATGATGATATTCCTTTAATATATCTTATAGATGCAGATAATATTGAATATGAATCAGTTAATAGAAGCACAGTATTTACACCTAATTTTGAAGTACCTGAAGTTGTAATGGGTGAAGCAAATAGTACTTATAGTGATATATATGCTTTTGGAGTTTTATGTTATTTAACACTTACGACAACTCATCCATTCGATGGAATTGGACTTGATGAAGCCGATTGGGATAGTGATGAAGGTGATAACAAAGAGAAGTGGGAATTACCATGGATTGAAGATATTAATGATGATTCGAATAAAAGTAAAAATGGGTTAAAAGGAACTTTAACAATAACACAAGAGTTGTATAAATTATTTCATCAACTTTTTGAAGAAGGCAAAGAAAATAAATATGCAAGACCAACATTACCATTGTGGATTGAATTTTTAGAAAAGGCTGCATCATTAACTCTTGTATGTCAAGGTTGTGGTATGAGTTATTATAATAATCTATTTCAAGAATGCCCTTATTGTCAAACTGCTAAACCTAAAAGATTGATTGTGGAGTCATATTATTATAAAGATGGGCAAAAGCAACAACAAAGATGGCAATTTGTTAAAGAAATAGATGTAGATAGAAAAACAGTAGAATTACCAAGTTATATCTTTAAAACTTTTAATATTTTAGAAATAGATGATATCTTTTTAGAAATAAAATTTCCAAATAAATCAAGAGTTGAGTTGTCATTTAATAAAACAGATGAGGAAATATATTTTAAATCTAAAACACCTATGAGAATATATAAGAAAAAAGTGGGTTTAGGAGAATTAGAGAATGGTATATCAATAATTACACAGAGTAATATAATAACTTTAGTGGAGATAAAAATAGAAAAATGATTTTAGATACTATAAAAACAGATACAACATTTAAAGTTGAAGCTAAGAACTTAAGTCAAGATAGAATTCCAAATAGTGGAATAGGTTTTTTAAAATATATAAGTCATTATGCTATTGTTATTGAAGAAAAATTATATGAAATAGAGATACTAGATAAAAATAAATTAAATGAGATAGACTTTTTCTTTTTAAATCGAAACTATACTGCACTAGTGAATATAATAGAATCTATTAGAGATAATTTTTTTACCATTGAAATCGTATTTTTTTCGTTTTCTATTCAAGAAATCTTTGTACCTTTTTATGTTGAGCTTGATGAAAAAGTTTTAGAAACAGCAAAGAAAAAGAAAATAATTAAAGATAAAGATAATGTAGAAAAATTGGGAGAAAAGTTAAAACAGCAGATATCTTTTAAAATAAATAATGAAGATTATTTTTTAGTATCTACTGCAATTTCAAGTCAAAAAGAGATATTTTCAGAAGAGTTTGCAAAAATTGGACAAAATTTAGAAAATATAGATAGAAGTTCTAAACTTAGTGATGAAGAAAAAGAGCAATATACAGAGGACAATAAAGAAACTCTACAACAGATAGAATATGAAAAAAAAGATTTAGCTTTTTCTATTCATGGAGAGAATCTACATTTACCCGTAAAAAAAGAGATAACACAAAATAGTGATTACAGATTTAAAGCTACAAAATTAATATTATTTAAAAATAGTATACAAAAAGATTCGCTTAGACTTATCAAAGGAAATATTGAATTTAAAAATGGTTTAGTTAGTGAAAAAATTGCTAAAGAATTAGGTGATATAGTTGAAGAAGATGGTAGCTATTTAAATACATGGGATCAATACTTAGAACAAGAAGGTGAAATCTTATTAGATAAAGCCAAAGAAATTGGTGTAATTAAAATCATTGATACTCAAAAAACGGACGAGGGTTATGAACTTAAAATTGAAAATTTATCAAAAATTGAAAATTTGTTAAATGATGGAGACTATCTTAGTATTGTAGATGAAATTCCTAATTATATAAATGATAATTTAACTTGGATTGAACATATTGCTCAGTTAGAAAAACAAGATGAAATGAGTATTAAACCAGTAAGACAAGAGTCTTTTAAAATAGATAAAATAGAACATGGTTTTATTAATATAAAAACAGATAAGAATATCTCTGATTTAAAATCAAAGAAAATAGTTTTATCTATATATGGAGATGAAATACAACTTAAAAGAAAACTAGAAGCAAGAAAAAGATTACTAGAAGGAAGAAGTGCTAATCCTCTTTTAGGACTTATAATAGAGGATAGTGATAAAATAAAAGATTATTTAAGAACAAAAAAAACAAAAAGACTTGAACCATTAACACCATATGTGCAAAATAAAATTTTTTCAGAAAAGCCAACACCTAATCAAATAGAAGCAATTGATATTGCTTTAAACACACCCGACATTGCTATTATCCAAGGACCTCCAGGAACTGGTAAAACAACAGTATTGACAGCAATAATTGAAAGACTCAATGAAGAATCTGACAAAGAAAATATAAAAGGGCAGATTTTAGTTGCTGGTTTTCAGCATGATGCAGTTGAAAATATCATTCAGAGGTTAGATATAAATGGGATTCCAACCCCAAAATTTGGTAAAAAATCAACTACTTTAATTGATATGAACTCTTATGAGCGAGTTATGCAGTGGAGTGAAAAAATTACTACAAGACTAAAAAATAAGATGCCAGAACTTAGTAATCAAAGTAAAATTGATAGATTAAATAAATACTTTGAAGTATATTTAAAAACTCCTTCTCGTCATTCAGCTATTAACATACTGAAATATATAATAAATGAGATATCGTTTTACTTAAGTAATGATATTGTACAAAATTGCAAAAGTTTACTAAAAAAATTTACTACAAAACAAATAGATACGATAGAAGAACTAAAAGTTATTTATGCACTAAGAACTACAAAAGAAGCTTTTTTTGATGATGGAAGAGATA
>Ga0256828_1002475_pt1 | contig 10973 bp, 8 predicted proteins | sample CV88metaG_FD_185993 | JGI IMG/M metagenome (GOLD analysis project Ga0256828, IMG submission 185993) | Hydrothermal vent microbial communities from East Pacific Rise, Pacific Ocean - CV88 | ecosystem: Environmental > Aquatic > Marine > Hydrothermal vents | place: Pacific Ocean: East Pacific Rise... | reverse complement strand
TTACAATCTTGTACGAACCATCAGGTACATCTTTGTTAATCCTAATGCTTCTTCCTCTAGGTGTTACACAGATAGTACTTTTTCGTTTATTAAACATCATAGCATCTGGCATTGCGTTATATGGACTATATTTATTTCTATCAAAACCAGAATTATTTTTTGAAGGGATAGAGAATATACTTCTATCTATAATAATATTGCCTAGAATTTTTTTAATCCCACTGTTGCGAATCTGCTCTACAATTCCTGCTATATGTTTGGTTGCTAACGTAGGGTCGCCTGATGCTTTAACATAGATATCTCCTCTTAGGACACCATTTCGTATATATCCTGTATGAAAAAATTTAGTCTCCCAACGATAATCATATCCCAAGGCTAAAACTCCTGAATATGTTGTTAATATTTTGATAACAGATGCAGGAGTTCTTTTTACATGGCTATTCCACGAAACTATAGGAGTTGGAGAGTTGACCTCTTGTATATGAATACTGTAGTTGGCACTATTTATAGGGTAAGCGTTTAATTGCTCCTTAAGCTCATAAGGAATAGTTGCTTTTAGAGAGACAACACCGAAAAATAGAGTATAAAATATAATTTTTTTTAATTTTATAAAGTTCATTAAGTAAAATACCTCAATTATTTTTTTAAGTTATCATAGTCTATTTTAACTTTAATAATGGGTATAATTTGGGGATTTAAAAACTATAAAAGCGTTATATTTAAATAGTTTACAGAGTTTTTGATATTTGATTAAAAACTCTGTAATAGAGAGCTATTACTTAGCGTTCTTTTTATCTCTAGCAGCTCTTTTACGAACGATAGGGTCAAGAGATTTTTTTCTAATTCTAATAGATTGTGGAGTAATCTCTACAAGCTCATCATCCTCAATCCACTCCATAGCAGACTCTAGTGTAATTGCTCTTGGAACAACCAATTTAATAGCATCATCAGCACCAGATGTTCTCATGTTTGTTAGCTGTTTACCTTTTAGTGGGTTAACATCTAAATCACCTGGACGTGCAGATTCACCAATTACCATTCCTGAGTATACTTTATCTTGTGGTTTAATAAACATTACTCCTCTAGCTTGAAGATTAAAGATAGAGAATGCAACTGCCTCACCATTATCCATAGATACTAATGCACCAGGAGTTCTACTTTGAACTGTACCTGAATATGCTCTATACTCCAAGTATGAGTGGTTCATGATTCCTTCACCTTTTGTATCTGTAAGAAACTCATTTCTAAATCCGATAAGACCACGAGCAGGAATTTCAAACTCTAATCTTACTGTACCATCAGGCATTGGTACAAGAGAAGTCATGTTTGCTTTTCTCTTTCCTAGTTTCTCAATAGCAACACCTTGGAACTCCTCTGGAACATCTACAACCAAATGCTCAAATGGCTCTAGTGTTACACCATTCTCCTCTTTTGTTACAACTTCTGGTCTTGCTAACATAAACTCAAAACCTTCACGTCTCATATTTTCAGCCAAAATACCAATCTGAAGCTCACCTCTTCCTGAAACCTTAAATGAGGCATCTCCCATAGGCTCCATACGCATAGCGATATTTGTCTCCATCTCTTTTTCAAGACGCTCTCTAATTTTGTTAGATGTTACGTGTTTTCCCTCTTGTCCTGCTAATGGTCCATTATTTACAGACATAATAACAGAAAGTGTAGGCTCTTCTACGTGCATAGGGTCAAGTGCTACTGGGTTTTGTGAATCACAAATAGAGTCTCCTACATCAATATCATTAAATCCAGCAATTGCTACGATATCACCTGCTTCTGCCTCTTGAATCTCAATTCTCTCAAGACCTTTAAAACCGATAAGTTTAGATACCCGAGATTTTGTTTTCTCTCCTGATGCTTTCATCAAGAAGTACTCATCACCTTTTTTAATTTTACCATTAAAGATACGAGTAATACCAATACGTCCCACAAAGTTATCAGAGTCTAGTGTAAATACCTGTGCTTGTGTATCATTGTCTGGTGAACCTTTTGGATATGGAACGTGTTCAATGATAGCATCAAAAAGAGGTATCATATCTTTGTTTTCATCCTCCATCTCATGCTTCGCGTAACCATCTCTAGCTGCTGCGTATAGAACAGGAAACTCTAATTGGTCTTCATTTGCATCAAGTGCAACCAAAAGGTCAAACACCTCGTCCATTACTCTATCAGGGTCAGACCCCTCTTTGTCAATCTTGTTAATAACAACAACAGGAATAAGACCAAAGGCGATTGCTTTTTTCAAAACAAATTTAGTTTGAGGCATAACACCCTCTTGTGCATCAACAAGGAGAAGTACACCATCTACCATCTTTAGAACACGCTCAACCTCTCCACCAAAATCGGCGTGACCTGGGGTGTCGATAATATTAATCTTATGTTCACCATAAGTAATAGCTGTATTTTTAGAGAGAATAGTAATTCCTCTCTCTTTTTCGATAGCATCGCTATCCATAGCTCTCTCTTCTACTTGCTGATGAGCTTCAAATGTTCCAGACTGTTGTAGTAATTCATCAACTAAAGTTGTTTTACCGTGGTCAACGTGAGCGATTACGGCAATATTTTTGATTTTTTGCATTGCAAGGTTTCCTATACTATAAATAAATTACGCGAATTATATCTAAAAGATATTACAAATAGATATTTGATTGTTTTTAAGAGAGTTTTAAGAAAATTAACCTAAACTAAAATCATAATAATAAAGAGAAAAAAATAGGATTAAAATTAATGAAACATACGCCAACAACAGATATAGAGATAACACTTATGCACCATACTCCCCTAACTGTTTGTGCCCATGCCATTCGTACCTGTTGGCAAAGTTTTGACAAGAGTGATGATGGTGGTGAGAAAGATTTAGCACTTATAGATAGAGTTGGAAATAAATATAAACACGCTTCTACATTAGAACATTTAGTATATACCTTTTTTATATCAGGAATTTCTCGTGCATTACTACAAGAGTTAGCACGTCATAGAGTCGCAAGTTTGAGTGTAAAGAGTACAAGATATACTCTAAAAGAGTTAAAAAAATATGAATCATTTAAAGAAAATGATTATGAAAATGCTAAAAAATTTATTGTATTGACAGGTAATAATCTTATTGACACAGCTTCAATAAAAGCTTTAAATAATCTTCAAGAAATACTTAAATCTGGAGCATCTAATGATATGGCAAAGTATTGTCTACCTGAGTGCTATAAAACAGAATTAACATGGACAGTTAATGCTCGTTCATTGCAAAATTTTATTAGCTTAAGAAGTAACAAAAGTGCATTGTGGGAAATCCAAGATTTAGCAAAAAAGTTATATAATACATTACCCAAAGAGCATAAATACCTTTTTGAAGATAATATTAATTAAAAATAGCAATTAATATTATTTTTAAATAAAGAAAAATTAGAGACACTTTATAACATTTTACAAAAAACTATGTTATACTTATGAAATTTTTATACAAAATACAAGGAGATATATAATGAGATTAAGAACTTCAATAGTTGCAATAGCAGCATTAAGTAGTATGAGTTTTGCTGGTGGAGACATTGGTGGAGTGGTTGATTTAGGAAATAAATATACAGACTATGTACCAGCACAAGCAGAGGTAGAGTATGTAGAACCTGCTGTTGAGTATGTTGCTCCTCCAGCAGAAGAGTATGTTGAACCATATGTTGCACCTGCACCATATGTCGCACCTGCACCTACACCAGTTTATGTTGCACCGACACCAGCACCAACACCATATGTTGCACCACCAGTTGCAACACCACCAGTTGTTGTTGCTACACCAAAGCCAACACCAAAACCTGTTGTTGTAGCAAAACCATCAGGACCTAGTGGTCTATATGTAGGTGGTGCATTGGCAGCTATGGCATCACGTTCTGATTGTGAAGGGAACAGAGCTAATATATTCTCAGAGGAGAAAGGTCAAGATAGACAACTAGGTTTCACAGGTATTCTTGGTTATGACTTTATGGATTATCTTGGAGCAGAGCTTAGAGCATCTATTGGTCTTGCAAAAGATAATAAAAATTCAGAAAAAATGAAACAGTATGGTGTATATCTTAAACCAAATATTGATTTAGGTAAAGCACTTAATCTTTATGGTCTACTTGGATACTCATCTACTAATATGTCAGAGTGTGGTAAAAATGCTGACCTAGGTAGTACTAATGATGGATTCTCATATGGTGCGGGTCTTGATTATGGTGTAACTGAAAATATTTCTGTATTTACAGATTTTGTTAACTACTTAAGAGATGATGATACACGCTCTACATGGGGTACAAATATCGGTCTAAAGTATAAATTCTAATAGAACCTTTACTTTATTGAAAAAGTTTTATCAAGCGTTAATCGTTTGATAAAACTAATTTTATCCTCTACAAAACTTTTCACACTTCTTTAAAATATATCTAAGAATTCTTCTAAAGTTTTTAAATATATTTTAAAAACATGAATAAATCTAAAAAATAGGTAACATTTTGAGACTACTAATACTATTAGGACTAATATATACCTCTCTATGGTCATCAAGACTAGATGATGAGATACGTTTTAACATCGGGAATGAATCAACTAAGATTAAATCACTCTATGCTATGAATGGAAATCGACCATTATGGGTAGGTCATGCAAAAAACTTTAATCAGTTTTTAGAAATTCTACATAATCCTTACTTTAACTATAAAAATAAGCTATTTAAACAAGATACTATTGACCAATACTCGTATTTACTTCATAACGACATGAATCCAGATGATAATGTTCAAGATTTGTATAAATTAGAGATTGCTTTGACTAGCAGTTATATTGACCTTGCAAATTTTATTGTAAAAAGTGATGTGAATTGGGATAGTGTACGTAACAAGTTACATGAATTAAAAGAGACAAAAGATATCAAAGCAAACTGGGAGATGGTTAAAAAAAGAGTACCATCTGTTAGTGAGCTATTTAATGCAATAACGAGTCAGGATATTGCTACTTTTTATAAATCATTAACTCCTTTAAAAAAGAGACATCAATTTTTGATTAACTCACTAGAGAGATATCAGAATATGTATGATGTTAAAAAAGTAAGATATGGAAAAGATTTGAAAGTAGGAGATAGCCATCCTCGTATTGTAAATATCAAAAAACGTTTGGCAATTTCTGGTGATTTTCCGTATCAAGAGAGTTATAATGATATGTTTGGAGAGAGATTAAAATCTGCAATGATACAGTATAAAACTAGATTTAATTTGGAACAGAATGGAGTTATAGATAAGGTTATGATATATTATCTAAACAAACCAATTAATCTGCTAATTAAAGATATTATTACAAATCTTGATAAGCTAAAAGTCTTTCCAAATAAATTTCCAAGTGAAGTTGTTATAGTAAATATTCCAGAGTTTCGCATGAATTATTATAAAGACTCATATCCTGTATTAAGTATGAATGCTGTAGTAGGAAGAGATGTGAGACCAACACCTATTTTTTCTAGTAATATGACCTATCTTGTATTAAACCCAACATGGAACATTCCAGAGAACCTTGTTAGAAGAGATTTGATAGATACACTAGAAAAAAATCCAGACTATATGAAAGAGCATCATATTCATGCCTATCGTGGTTGGGGTAAAAACAGTAAAGAGATAAAAAACTTCACGGCTGCAAAGCTTTTACCTTATAGAGAGGGTGGAACTATTCCTTATCGTTTTGTACAATCACCAGGAGATGATAATGCTCTTGGACGTGTAAAGTTTATGTTTCCCAATAAATACTCTGTATATCTACACGATACAGATAACAAGGATTTGTTAACTCGTAGATATAGAGTCTATAGCTCTGGTTGTATGCGTCTGCATCATCCTATGGAGTTTTTGGAGGCACTTAAACCACGCTTAGGTTCTGCTGCTAAACGTGTAGATAAGTATCTTGCTAGTAAAAAAACTAAACATCTTCGTTTTAATCGAAAACTTCCTGTTCAAACGGTATACTTTACTGTATTTGGGCGTAATGGTCAAACCTATTTTAGAAAAGATATCTATGGATATGATAAATTTGTAAGAGAAGCAACACCAAACAATGGATTAGAAGTAGAGACTTTTACTCCTCCTCCTGAAGTAGAGAAGTTTGATGATTCTGATGGTATACTTTTTTAGATAGCTATAATATAAATAAACATCCTTATTTGGATGTTTATTTTAGTAAATTGTAGAACTCAGCAGGAGCATCAACCTCAAAACTCAAAAATCTTTTTTTTACAGGATGATAAATTTTTAAATATTGTGCATGAAGTCCTAGTTTATCCCCTTTTTTACCGTACCGTTCATCTCCAACTATAGCATTACCAAACCAAGATAGATGAGCCCTTATTTGGTGCTGTCTTCCTGTTTCTAGTTTTACCTCTAGCAGAGAGCGTTTTTGTTCAGATTTCTTTACCTCATAGTGTGTTACTGCACGTTTGGCAAACTTATGCTCACCTATATGCATTTTGTACTCTTTTTCATCTAATCGTAGTGGTTGGTCTATTGTACCTTTTAACTCTTTTGGTTTCCCCTCTACAATTGCCAAATATACCTTTTCTGCTTCACTCCACTTATCCATAATCTTCTCTCTAATCTCTTTAGATGTAGCAAAGAGTAGAACCCCTGACGTATCTCTATCTAGTCTATGTACGGGAAAGATTTTCACACTGTTTTTCATACTCTTAGCACGAGAGAGCTGATTTCGTAAAAGTGCTAAAGCGTGTTGTTTGTTCTCTTGTGTTGTTCCAACAGAGAGTAAACCATAAGGTTTATTGATAGCAATAATATCAGAGTCTTGATAGAGTATCTCTAGTGTTGAGATATGGTTTGCAGAGATTTTTCTCTTTTCTATTACACCTACCTCTACTATGTCATCTATGTTTAATGGAAAATCATGTTTGGTAGTCACCTCTCCATTGACTGCAACAGTTGCAGATTTTAAACGCTCTTTTACTTTTTTCTTTGACCAACCATTTAGAGTATAAAATAGAAATTTTAGGAGTTTATCCTCTTGTTTTACTTTGAATTTTTCTGCCATTGTGTAGACCTTTCTTTAGTAGTAGGATTTTATCATAATAATATGCTAAAATATATCTTATGAACTATAATTACAGATACTTTGTTACTCTATCCCTTTTTTTTTCGGTGGCTCAAGCTTCATTTATGGATAACTATTGGCTTTCAAAAGCATATAATAGTTATCAAAAACAAGACTACAATACAACTATATCTAATCTCAAAGAGATAGATAGTATATCTTTGCAGAGTCAACTTATCTCTGCTGATACATATTATAGACAAGGGGCATATCAAAAGGCAATAGGGCGTTACCAATCCATCCAATCTACCTCACCAAAGATAAAACAGCATCTATATTATAATATAGCCAATGCTTATGTTAAACTATCACAATACACTAAAGCAAAAGAGTATTATGTGAAAGTACTACAGCTTGGAGATGATGCTGATGCAGAGTATAATCTAAAACTTATCGCCTTTAGAGAGGATAAAAAAGATAAAGAGTCAACTGCTCCACACCCAAAATCACAAAATTCAAGCTCTGGTAAAAGCCAAAAAGAGTCAAAGAAAAAAAGTAAAAAAAGCAAGGACTCCTCTAGCTCTAGTAGTGGTGGAGATGGCAAAAGAAGTAAAGAGAAAAATGTTAAGAAAGGGAAGATAATGAGCAGTAAAAAAGAGGAGAAACATCCACTTGGTTCAAAAGTTTATGAACTGATAAATGAGGGGTATATCTATGAAAAACAGCCTTGGTAGTATACTGTTTTTACTAATATCATCACTTCTTTATGCAGAGGATTTTACTTATGATATTAGAGTTGATAATCCTAATCCTTATGTAAAAGAGGGGGTTATTTTAACCTTAGATATAAATCAGACAAACCATGATATTGTTTTGCTTTTTAATTTTGATATCAAAAAAAGTAAAAACTATAGCTTTACAAGGCTTGATAGTATAGAGAATGATACGCATCATAATGCTCATATTAAGTATATATATCTATTATATCCTCTAAAAAAAGGGGCATTGGATATTGAGTTTAATCTACTAAAAAAAGTCACAAATGATGATAGTATAACCTATAGTTACTCAGGAGATAGGGATAATGTAAAAGCTTTAGTGACAGAAGATACTAAAATCAAACTACCTCCTTTAGCTTTGGATGTAAAAGCTATCCCAAAAGATACTCTGCTTGTAGGAGAGTTTAAACTAACCCATACTATTAAAAAACATAATCTAAAGGCGTATGAGCCTATACCATTCAATATAACGCTAGAGGGTACAGGTTATCCCCCTTTAGTTGATACTATTTTACCAAAAGGTGGAGATTTTACGAGGTTTACAGAAAAACCTATAGTTCATTCAAGAGCAGGAATAGATGGAACAAAAAATAGAGTAGTATATCCCATAGCCATCTCATCTAAAGATAGTTTTACACTTCCTAAAATTGGACTAAAGGGATTTAACCCTAAAACAAAAAAGAGTTATGAGCTAACTATTCCTAAACAGAGATTTGAGATAAAAAAAGTAGCCATCACAAATCTAATTGATAAACAAGATACACCTATTGCAACAAAGCAAGATTGGTCATGGTTATATAAACTATTATCCTATATTCTCATATTTATAGCAGGATATTTAACAGCAATCACTCTAAAATGGCAAAAAAAAGATACTCAAAAAGAGTCAACTACATTGGAGGTAAAAATAAAAAAATGCAAAGATAAAAAAGAGCTACTACAGCTTCTTATAGCCTCTCGTGATAAAAAATTTGCTTCAACTATTGAGGAGTTAGAGGGTGAGTTGTATCGTAAAAAGTAGACATCCCGACCAAAATAAAGGAAAAGTTTAAAATTGGGTCGAGATATAGGAAGAGGTGTTTGTTGTTTAACTATTTAGCACCAATGTCCATACCAACTGTTGAGTCTTTTACAACACTTTTATTTACAATATTAAGATTAGTATTTTTGTTTGCACTTACTCTACTACCTTTTGCTCTAATCTTCATACCGATTGTTGAACCTTTTACAACACTTTTATTTACAATATTAAGATTAGTATTTTTGTTTGCATTTACTCTACTTCCATCTGCGTAAAGTGAAGTTGCTCCTAGTACTAAAAGTCCTGCTAGTGTTAATGTTACTTTTTTCATTTTATATCCTTTAATTGTTTGTTTTGATAATCGTAGTATATCAACTCTTGGTGTCTCTAAAGTGGCTTTTTAATTTTTCTCTTTAAAAAAAAAGCCCAACTATCATTGTAGAGCAGAGATTTAGAGGGAGTGAATTTGCCTAAAAAGCAGAATTCACACATCACCGCTTTCACGTCAACCCGTCGTATCATGGGATTGTTGGGGAACTGCTTCCCAAAATCCAATAGTTTCAACAGGATGGAGACCCTTATCCTCTCTATATCTTTCGATTACAACTATTACTCTTCTTCAAGCCCCAAACTCCAACGCTATCTATCTCGGCATATTTGACTCTCCAGCCACAGTTACCAATCTATTTTTCTCTTCTTTGGCATATCTCGTAATAAAACCGTTTGGTTCAATTGGTGTAGTCGGGGACTACACCCTACCTTTAAAACTTAGCCAAAGAAGCGACACACAACAGACTTTTGAAACTTGAAAGCACTCTACTGATGGATTATTGCACCACTTCCCATAAGGATACTCGATTCAAATGGTCTCAAGAAGACTATTACGGAAGATTCTTATGGCATTAATTTGTAGAAAAAGACTCCAAGCAGATTTAGGAGAATGCTGAACATTAAAAAGTATGGCTTGATAAACAGAATTTAACCGTAGATTGGCTAAAATGCTACCAAGCCTTGTGCTTGTGGGGTAGGATTGCTGGACGGTCAAATCTTGGGAATCCTACCCCGACCTTATAACTACTGCCTCTTTTAAAAATCTTCAAAAAAAGCTTTTGCGACATTATATATTAAAGTTTATTAAAAAACGTTTTAATGAGTTTATTCCTTTTGACTCTCTTTAATCTATAAATAGTTTGTGATATAATCTATCTAAAAGTATGGAATAAGAATATGACCATCACTCAGATAGAACAAAATATAAAAGCATTAATCTCCAATTTTAACCAAGAGCAGTTTATCTTTGATTTTCTGTTGGCATATGGCACACCAAAAGCGACCATAGAGCGACTCAAAAAGGGTAATCTCAATCAGTTAGAGAGCAAACAAGAGCTAACTCAACGAAAAAAACTCTTTTTTAAAATCGTTACCAAACATCTACACAGCACTATAGATGAGCTAAAAGAGGCGTTTGAGTCTCAAAAGAGCAAACCTCGTTTTGTGGTGGTGACGGATTATAAAACCTTTTTGGCGTATGATACTAAAACAGCTGATACTCTTGATATAGGCTTTGAGGAGTTGGCGAAATATTATGATTTTTTTCTACCTCTAGCAGGGATGGAAAAGGCTCAATATCATAGTGAAAATATCGCTGATGTCAAAGCCTCACAACAGTTAGCCAAGCTCTATGATGAGATTTGTAAAGAGAACATCCCAACAAATAAAGAGGAGGTTCACGCACTCAATATCTTTTTAACCCGTCTGCTCTTTTGTTACTTTGCCGAAGATACTAATATTTTTGAGAACAATCAGTTTACCAATGCCATTGTCTCACACACCCAAGAGAGTGGAGAGGATTTGGATGGTTATCTTTTGAGGCTCTTTAGTACGCTTGATACCAAAGATAGAGAGGCTGATTTACCTCAATATCTGGACACTTTCCCCTATGTAAATGGTGGTCTTTTTAAAAGTTATTCACATGTGCCTAAGTTTAACAGAAAGTCAAGAACTATTCTCATAGAGATAGGAAAACTCAACTGGTCGGCAATCAATCCCGATATTTTCGGTTCTATGATTCAAGCCGTCATAACCCCTGAACATCGTGGAAATATGGG
>Ga0256828_1002474_pt1 | contig 10975 bp, 13 predicted proteins | sample CV88metaG_FD_185993 | JGI IMG/M metagenome (GOLD analysis project Ga0256828, IMG submission 185993) | Hydrothermal vent microbial communities from East Pacific Rise, Pacific Ocean - CV88 | ecosystem: Environmental > Aquatic > Marine > Hydrothermal vents | place: Pacific Ocean: East Pacific Rise... | reverse complement strand
TTAGTGGTGGGGCTAGAGGGAGGGTCATACCCAGCTCCATTCCGAACCTGGAAGTCAAGCCTCCCATCGCCGATAATACTGCCGGCTACGCTGGTGGGAATGTAGGTCGCTGCCACTTTGAGTTTAATAACTTCTTCAATTTTTATCCCAATATTTTATCATTGTCAGTTACTTTTATTTACAGCTGTACTTCTGTCTCGTTTTCTGTTTCGAAGAAGAGAGCTCAGCGTTAAGCGTTCAGAAAGAGAAAGAGCATGAAACTTTAATGTGTAAGAGAACTCTTCTTAATGCTTAGTACTACACGCTGAACGCTTGGCACCTCTTGTTTACACTTCATTCACCCTTCTTTACGCTTGGTTAACTCCCATCCCTTATAATATTCCTAGAAAAGGTGGTCATTCACTTCAAGAGAATTTGTTTTACTCCTTGTCCAAATTGTAAACTTCCTTGTTTGTTTCTCTTGGACGATCATCTTTTACATTACCATGAGCCCTCCCCCTTTATCTCCCCTAGATAACTTCCCTTGTTTGGGCTTGTGGAATTCTCATTTCATTGTATTGACAAAATAATGCTTTTAGTGTATAAACGGTTAGAAGATCAGGTATTACCTCTAGTTTTACTATGATTTTGCTATAATTAACTCTATATTAGAGATTTAAAAAAGATATGAGAGTAAAAGGAGAAATATTGATCCCGTTTACCGATGAAGAGTTGGAACCCGCTGTTAAACAGGTAATTGAGAAGGTTAGGCCTTCCATTAAACTAGATGGTGGTGATATAAAATTGATTGCGATTAAAGACGCAGTGGTGTATGTACAGTTACAGGGTGCATGTGTTGGTTGCGGCAGTGCAGGTACGACAATTAAGTTTGGTGTCGAGAGGCAAATGAAAACGCTTATCCATCCTGAGATAACAGTGATGAGTGTACCGCAGGGCTGGGAAGATAAACTGGATCAATTAGGTTAAAATGAGTAAAGTTAGTAGAAATTTATTATTGCAAAGAGCTGAAGGTGAGTTCCTGAAAGGTGACTACAGCAAAGCTTTAAGATCCTATGGTTTGATTTTGAAAGATTATCCTACGCTTGATGAAGCAAAAATAGGTGTTTATTTAAGTGATCTTGGTACTGAAAGTGAAGAGGAAGCTCAGGCTCTGTTCGACTATTATCAAATGATTAAAAGTGAAAAAGAGAATGCTGCAGATATTATTGACGGGCTGATCGAATCTATTGACACTACGAAACACCAGCTGCAGGAGCTTTTGGTCAATCCTTTGCAGGAACAGGTTGAATATGGCGACGGCATCCGTTACAGTGATTTTCTGATTCTTATTGAAAACAGAGGAAGTTTCAAAAAAGCTTTTGAGGATATTATGTTCTCTACCAAAGTTGTAATTACGGATAAAGATGAATTTATAGATTTCGTTACACAGTTGGCGAATGAAGGTTTCGATGAAATGGCATTGAATTATTTGGATGCGACAAGCAGCCTGTTTGGAGATGATCAGGATGTATTGGCGCTTTATAATGTTGTACGTGGAGCACAGAAGTGAAGTTGCCTTTTAATGAAAAAGGTTATGCCTTTATTACCGATGATACCAATCAGGTGGATGACGATACACTTTTTCTGAAAACGGTACAGAACAGTCCATATTATGAAAAGATTGAAGAGGATACAGAAGCAATCACTCCGGAAGAGCTGATCAGAATATGGGAACTTGAAACGTTAAAAGTAGTCGGCGTGACAGGAACGAACGGTAAAACGACTGTAACGGCGGCTATTTACTCTTTTTTGCTTGATCTGGATGAGAAGCCTGCCCTTCAGGGTACAAGAGGTTTATTTGCCCAGGAACAGCGTATAGAAGAGAAGAGTATGACGACTCCTTCCATTCTTGAAACACTTCACAATATGAAGCAGACCGCCGATATGGGTTGCAATTACTTTATTATGGAAGTTAGTTCCCATGCAATTCATCAGCAGCGTATAGAGGGGATTGATTTTACTCTGAAAGTTCATACCAATGTAACCAGCGACCATTTAGATTACCATGGGACAGTAGAAGAGTATAGACGCGTTAAAAGTCTTTTCTTTGCCGATGAGACGATGAAACTTCTGAACAAAGATGATATCAAACATATCACCTACAATATCAGGAATGCGTATAGTTATGGTGTGGATGAGCCGGCTACCTATAAGGTGCAGGCATTCTCCCTGCTGCATGGGATCACGGCAGGTATCAAATATATGCGGGAAGAGGCAACTTTCCACTCCCCCATGGTAGGCCTTTTCAACCTTTTCAACCTTATGGCGGCAGTAGGTTCTGTCCATTTGCTTACCAGGCGCCCACTTGATGAGATTTGTGAAGTTGTGGGAAATTTTGCCGGTGTGGCAGGACGTATGGAGGTGGTAAGCCGTGATCCTCTGGTGATTGTAGATTTTGCCCATACGGATGATGGAATGTTTCAAGTGCTTGATTCGATCAAGGACCGGGATATTTCCGTTGTTTTTGGTGCAGGAGGTAACCGCGACAAGCAGAAGCGCCCGCGTATGGGTGCTGTTGCGGGAAGATATGCAAATAAAATCTATGTAACTTCCGATAATCCGCGTGATGAAGTTCCCGAACAGATATTGGAAGATATTTTGGTGGGGCTTCGAGGCAAGGAGAATGTAACGGCGTGTCCTGACAGAAAACTGGCGATTAAGCTGGCCCTTGATGCCATGGAGCCGGATGAAGTACTGCTTATCCTTGGGAAAGGGGATGAGGATTACCAGGAGATCAAAGGGGTAAAATATCCATTTGATGATCGAAGGGTAGTCAGAGAGTTATTGAATATCCAATAGTTTCCTGTAGAGCCGGGGTGGCATGGGACACCCCCCCCTGCAATATTCTTCTCTCCGGAGTGACGCTTTACGCATCCGGCGAACTATTTTTACAATATTGTTGGTTAATAATGCATATTTCCCATATCAAACTTTTCCCCTGTTTCCTGAGTATAAAGGTAGAGCTTCCATGCATGGATAATTTGCCAGAGCATCCAGCCAAATGATAAAAGTGTCAATATGCCTGCCGTGTAAATAAATGGCTGAAAGAAGAGTGACAATAGAAACGAAATAAGTGTTGAAATATGGATATAGAGGTGTTTCATAGCTGTTTTTGGGTGGATGACTTCATGCATCATCGGGGCGCTGAAGTAGCCCTGGGAGTTTAAGTGGAACCAGGTCAGAAATGGTATGATTTTGTAAAACATGGCAAAAACAATACTTAATGCAAATGTAGCAAAAAATAGATATGAAAGTGTATGGATTATGGATATGTCTGTAAACATTGAACATATGATCGTCAACATACTTACAAGCAGGGAAGAGAGCCCAAGTCTCCAAAACCATACTGTGGCGTCTGCCAATGGACGTTTTCTCTGTGTAAGCCTTTTGAGTGTTAAAAGGGCATATCCTGAGAGTAGCAAAGCAAGCACGATATTCGAGGTTTTCCATAGGGTGGGAATATAAAAAGCTGTAAATGTTGTGAATGCAATCAGCAGTAGAAGTGTCAATGGAAGATAGTGGCTGACAAGACGGGGATACGGGGGTGTTACATAGAACATCTCTATAACCTGGAAGGAGATAGAGATAATAAGAAGGGCTATCCATCCGAATAAACCAAATGAGTAGTGTGCTTTTTTAATATAGGTATAGTATTCCCCATCTGTATATCCTGCCAGTGCAGTGGTCATGTAAAGTGCTAAAAGTACGACGAGACAAAGAGAGATCAGAGCAGTCAGGATACCTTTCGATGAACTGCTGTGGTTCTGTAGCTTAAAAAGGTTTTTGAGCATGATAGCAGCGATAGAGAGGATACTTCCTCCTAGAAGGAGGGAAGCGAGTATAAAAAGCCATGAAATGGAAGATTTAAATGCCAATAAGAGAGTGATTGTTCCCAATACAAACGGATATTGCACAAAGTTTGCTTTCCGGATGGGGGATTGGAGTGTGACCCCTGCAATTACAGGAAGCATTTGAAAGAGTGCGGCAAACATAAACGAGAGCATAACCCCCAGTGTCAGCGTGTGGGTTGCGATCAGCGCTTCTGCAGAATCAATACGGAAGATATTGTTTTGAAAAAAGAGAACCAGTGTCCCAAAAAGTATTCCAAAGAGAGATCCCGATAGAAAAAAACGAAATACTACGGATATCGGGGGTGCCTGGTCCAGGGAAAGACCGTTTTGGCTAAACACGGATAAAATCCTTTAAATTTATTTTAGAAGTTTTGCAGATGAGGATATGCCAAATTCCGTATTGATCCTCTTTGTTCAAAATCTGGAAATGCTGTTCGTTGGCCAGATCAAGAAGTGGTACGGGATTTTTCCTGTGTGTCATATAAAAATAGCTCTCTTCGTCTAGCTCCCTGAGAGCTTTCATTGCCAGTTCAAGAGGTTTGGGATGTTCCAGCTCTCTTGCGTCCAGTGTAATTTCTTTAAATGCAGACATCGTTGTGTTATAACTCGACTTTCTTCATTTTTTCCAGGGTTTCTTCTTTGTTTTCCGGGGGAAGAACCCTGTCACACATGGCATAGAGCATCTGTTCTTCTTTCATGTTATGCTGCTGTAAAAGGATCATCATGGATTCACATAAGGAGAGATAGGCATCTCTGTCCTGTGCTTCTAGTGCTTCTGCCAGTTTGCCGATGAGCCCTCTTACCTGCTCATGTTCATAGCGCATAACCTGAGTTGGTCCATCCGAACTTCCTGTTTGTGCTTCGAAAGCGGGAAACAGTTCATCATCCTCTCTTTTGAAATGCGTCAATGTTTCATTGGAAAATTTTAGAAAACACTCCTCTGCTTTTTCCCAGTTACCGGATGCTGCTGCCTGTTCCGCTTCGGCAAAAGAGGTATCGCACATTCTGTGCTCTTGGGTCATAAATTGTGATATTATCATAGGTTATCCTTCTGTTACGGTAATGATTTGCTCCCAGAGTTCCGTAGAAAGCAGAATCTGTTCTACACGTTTTTGCCATAATATTCCAAACTCTTTTTGCTCTTCAGCACTGGCGGTACCCTGCAAGCTTTTAGCCATAAGCGGCTTCATCATTGGATCTGCCGGTATCATAGAAAGGTTGCAGTTGAGTACAACGCTGGTATTGGTGTCTAGCCTGGTGAGCTTGACTTCTCCTTCCATGGGAACGTTGAAACTCACAAGGTTATCACGGGAGAAATGTCCATTGATCCCTTTAAAGCCGCCAATACCATTAGCTCCGGCAATAAATGAAATAACATTGCAGGTAACACCGGTGACTCCCTCTGCCTCATCTTCTCTCATGGCAACATGAATAGTCCCTCTTTCAGGCCGTGTTTCCGGATACAGTGTTTCGAGTCCTTTCAGTGCCATCAGGTAAGCCCCCGCCACTGTCGGGCAGGAGTGGCCTGCAAGTTTAACGCAGTCAAGATAAGTGATTTCCATTAATCCATTTTCAAAAGCCCCGAGAAAACCGCTTAACGGGTCTTGCAGGGAGATGGGTTGCACTTTGTCGAAAAAAGCAGGATATTTCATATACATTCCTCTTGATAAAATATTGTCTGCATTATAGTCAAAAAAAGTAAATTTACTATTGATATCTGTCAAGATAGACTAGGATATAAACTTTAATTAAGCAAATAGGAGTAAAATACTCTCAATTAAACCGATCAGATAGCTCGATATGCCAAAATGGTACTGTGCTTTTCTGGAAAATGAAAAATTACATAAAAGGAATGATTATGATACAAGGTATACCCCAACCCGCATTTTATATATTTAAGTGCCAGCAGTCGGCACCTCCGGGAATGCCGAAACCAAGCTGTGTAAGCCAAAATGACCCTGAATCCCAGCAGCTTTTCCAGCATTTGGCCCAGTCACTGATGATGAAAGGGATCATGGGAACGGTCCAACCTATCCAGACAGGTTGTCTGAACCGTTGTCAGCAGGGGCCTGTAATGCTCGTAGAACCGGGGCACACAATGTATGTAGGGTTGACAAAAGAGAAGATTGACAGAATTATCGATGAGCATATTATCGGCGGGAATGTCGTTGATGAATATGTGATTCCCGAAGAGATGTGGGGAGAGCCGGTTCCTCCGTCACAAATGGCGCGTTAAGTCTCTTTCCGGGTGGAGTACTGCTCTCCACTTCTATTTCCCAAGATCCCATTCCGAGATCTTGGATTTCTTACAATTTCCTCACAATTACAGTATAATATAAACATAGGTGGATTTTGGTATAATCCCGATAATTAATAGAAATAGGAATGATTATGAACATTACAATGCTTTATTCCAAACTACATAGAGCTACCGTAACAGATGCGAACCTTAACTATGTCGGTTCCATTACCATCGATCAGGATCTGCTGGATGCTGCCGCAATGAGAGTGGGGCAGAAAATAGATATTGTCAATATTAACAACGGGGAACGTTTTTCTACCTATATTATCTCCGGTGAACGTGGGAAGGGTGATATCTGCCTTAACGGAGCAGCAGCCAGAAAAGTACATAAAGGCGATAAAATTATTATTATCGCTTATGCGGGTATGACTGAAGAAGAAGCAGAAAAACATAGACCCAAAATTGTCATTTTGGATGATGACAACAAGATTGCCCAGGCATTTGAAGGATTGGAATAATGTTCGAGGGGTTGGATTTCAGTAAAATGGGCAAAATGATGGAGCAGATGCAGGAGAAAGCCAAAGAGCTGGAATCTCAGGCAAAAAATGTAGAACTGACAGCAAAAGCCGGTGGCGGGTTGATAGAGATTCGTGCCAATGGTGCCGGTGAGATTATTGACCTGAATATTGATGCATCGCTTCTGGATGACAAAGAGTCGTTGCAAATCCTGTTGATTTCGGCAATGAACGATGTCAATAAAATGGTGGAAGACAATAAAAAATCCCAGGCCATGGGAATGATGGGCGGATTAAATCCGTTTGCCTCCCAATAGCGGTAGATGAAATGAAGGAAATTGTACAGGCTATAGAGAATGATTCCATTGCAAAATTGAAATCCCTCCTGAGGAATGGCTTGGATCTGAATGAACCCATTTTGATAGGGGAAGAGTATGACCTTGAAGAGTATGATGAGATCAGTCCTCTTTTTTATGCGATCAGAAGTGATGCTTCTTTGGAGATGATCGTTTTTATGCTGGAAGAGGGTGTAGACCTACTTTGGACGGATAGGGAGGGTATTTCTGCATTGGATATGGCTGTCAAGTTCAGGCGGAAAGATATGATACGTTTTTGTATTGACAAAGGTTTTGACCTCAATACGACAAAACGTAAAAGCGGTATTACTCCGGTCATGCTTGCGGCATGTTTTTCCGATACGGATATGATGCAGATGCTGATTGATAGCGGAGGAGATATTGCGCTACAGGATAGTAGTGGGATGAATGCGCTTGATTATGCCAGAAAACTGGGGCAGAAAAAAATGCAGGCTTTCCTTGAAGAGAGGGGTGCCACACATGCACTTTACAAAGAGTAAGGCCAGGTAGAGAGGCCATTACAAAATCGCTATCAAGTATATCTTGAAAAACTCACTTTTAAGTTCCCTGTAACCATTTTGTAATCTTTTTTTTCTATACTTCCTCACTTTAAAACAGACAAGGAAGTAAAATTATGAAAAGAACGATACTCTCATTGGCTGCCATTTCGGCGATCGCTACGACAGGAGCATTGGCAAACAGTACAACAGACATTGCGGAACTCAAAGCGATGATGGCTCAGATGAATCAACGTCTTGCAAAGCTGGAAGCGGAAAACAAGCAGCTGAAAGCCAAAGCAAAGGCAGTTTCACGTAAAAAAACAGCACATAAAAAACATGTACATTATACCAAAACTGAACAGTCTGAAAAGATTGCTACTTTGGAAGAGAAAGTAGAAAAAATCGAAAAACATGCTGCTGTGAAATCCCATGCACCGGTATTGAAATTCTCCGGGACACACTATATGCACTATAGAAGTCTGGATAACGGAACAGAGACAACCAATAAATTTGGTATGACGCGAAACTACCTTCAGGTCAAAGCCTATTTCGAAGATCATCCAAAAGATTATATGAGAGTGACACTGGATGCAAAACAGAATAAAAACTTCGATACAAATTCTCTGGATGTCAGAGTAAAGTATGCTTTCCTCTACCTGGACAGTATTTTGCCGTATACCGGTGTAGAGATCGGTTTGGCACATACGCCATGGCTCGACTATGAAGAGCACCATGGATGGTACTATCGCTCAATCAGTGAAACGTTTGGCGAGCAGCATAATGGTGGGCACCTGCATACCTCTTCGGACTACGGTATCAATTTCAAAACAAAAACAGAGTATTTCTCTTCAGAACTTGGTGTGTTCAACGGTGCCGGATACCATGGGGATGAAGATGGAGAAGGGCTGAGAGGTGCGTGGAGATTGACAGGGCATATTCTGGGCACAGGCAAAGAACATGTGCATCAGTCAGATACCTATGCGGATGTCTCTTTCTTCGGACAGTATGGCAAGGATGAAAACAAAGTGGGTGATGCAAATGGTGATTACACCTGGTATGGTGTACATGCAGTCTATAACCAACCTGAATTCCTGGTTGCTGCACAATATATCAATACCGATAAAGCAGGTACAGCAAGAAAAGGTGATGGTTGGTCAGTGAATGGTGAGTTCAGACTGGCTACCTTGAGTGATTCCCTTGAAAAGTGGAATGTTCTGGGAAGATATGATGACTATACATTGGATCTGAATGATATTGAAAAGACCAGTATTTTTGCCGGTCTTGCATATCAATACAATAAATATGTAGAGTTTGTAGCGAACTATCAAAAAGATACCAAAGATTTTGAAAAAGATAAAGATGCCTTTATGCTAACGGCTGAAATTAACTGGTAAGAACTTTTAAGCAAATGTGAACTTGAACTGCCACTCTTCGCTTCCAAGCTTGTGAACAAGAAACTGATCTTGTGAATAAGACGGCTTTGAGAGAGGAAAGGCTATTTTTTTAATATCACTCTTTTTTAGGGGCAGGCATATCGCCCTGCCCCTACACTTTTTCCCCAAAATCATCATTTAGTAACAAAATTGTAATACTTTTTTTCTATACTTCGTCATATTTTATATGAGGAAGGAAATCTGATGAATAATATGATTAAAACAATACTCGGAGCCGGATTTGCCGTAGCCGTGGCATTTTATGCCAATACACTGATGGGAGATGCTGCACACAGTGGTTTTTTAGTGCTTGCGGCACTCTTTGGCGCCTATATGGCGATGAACATCGGTGCGAATGATGTTGCGAACAATGTCGGGCCGGCAGTGGGTGCCGGTGCCCTAAGTATTGGTGGAGCGATAGTGATCGCTTCTATCTTCGAAGCATCGGGATCTCTGATTGCCGGTGGAGATGTGGTTGGTACGATTAAAAAGGGGATCATCGATCCGTCAGCGTTTGGCGGTGACCCGATGCTCTTTGTCTATGCCATGTCTGCAGCACTGCTTTCTGCAGCCCTTTGGCTCAACCTTGCAACATGGCTCAAAGCACCGGTTTCTACGACACACTCTATTGTGGGTGGTGTCCTTGGAGGGGGGATTGCCGCCGGCGGTTTTGCCATTGTCTCCTGGGGAACGATGGGTAAGATTGTGGCTTCGTGGATTATTTCTCCTGTCCTTGGTGGTGTGATCGCTGCAATTTTCCTTTATATTATCAAGTCAAAGATCCTCTATAAAGAAGATACAATATCTGCGGCAAAAAAGGTTGTTCCTGTCTTGGTTGCGATTATGGCGGCGGCATTTTTAACCTATTTGACTCTAAAAGGGTTTAAGCATATCTGGAAAGATTTGACTTCTGTATTGCCTTTCCTCCCTCAAACCAAAAAACCGACATTCGGGATAGCATTGGTCTTTGGTGTAGTCGGTGGTATCGTAACCTTCCTTATGGTTAAGCCGCGTGTAACAAAAAAGGTTGGCGGTATGAAAGGAACACGTGCCGATATTAACCTGCTTTTTACTATTCCGTTGATTTTTGCGGCGGCGATGCTCTCTTTTGCACATGGCGCGAATGATGTTGCCAATGCTGTGGGACCTTTGGCTGCGGTGAATGATGCACTGAACAGCCTCGCTATTTCCAAGAAAGCAGCGATTCCTCTATGGGTCATGGTAACGGGAGGGGTTGGTATCTCTATTGGTTTGGCACTTTTTGGGCCAAGGCTCATCAAGACTGTTGGATCTGAAATTACCGAACTTGACCAGATGAGGGCTTTCTCCATTATGATGGCGGCGGCGATTACCGTGGTTATTGCTTCACAGCTTGGACTGCCTGTCTCCTCTACGCACATTGCGGTGGGTGCCGTTTTCGGTGTCGGATTCCTCAGGGAGTGGCTGGACAGCAAAGAGATGGGTGTCAAACAGCAGCAGCTTCGGGAAGAGGTAGACAAACTTGAGAATCTCAAAGCTGAACTCGATGCCTGTACAAGTGAAGATCCGGCAAAAAAACTGGAACTTCTTGAGGCACATAAAGCACAGAAAAAGAGAGTGAAAAAGATTAAAAAAACGCTGAGAGAGAATTATGTTAAACGTGGTATGGTTAAAAAAATTGTGGCAGCATGGGTCATTACTGTACCTGCGGCGGCGGTACTCTCTGCTATTATATTCTTCGTGCTTAAAGGGCTTGGTGCCTAAAGTACGGCAACGGTATTCTGCATGCGGGGGGGATCTCTCCGCTCCTCTCTTTTTTCTCCCATTTTTTTCTGTAACCAAAATGTTACCGACAGATACTAAGATACTGTATGGAAAATCAAATTCAGGTATCTCTGCCAACATACAGCAGATTAAAGGTTCTATCGGACATATAGTTACAGACTTGTTTTGCTTCCGGGGTTTGATTGGTATGAAAATGTATGGTTGTGTTGTGCGTTTTTCTGGTTCCGGCTTCCTGTTTATTATCTTTTGACGGCTACAAAACTGTTATAACGATC
>Ga0256828_1002473_pt1 | contig 10976 bp, 13 predicted proteins | sample CV88metaG_FD_185993 | JGI IMG/M metagenome (GOLD analysis project Ga0256828, IMG submission 185993) | Hydrothermal vent microbial communities from East Pacific Rise, Pacific Ocean - CV88 | ecosystem: Environmental > Aquatic > Marine > Hydrothermal vents | place: Pacific Ocean: East Pacific Rise... | reverse complement strand
CACCACTTCGGTTTCGAACCTAAAAATGTGAAACTATTCACATTTTCTTTACGGTTCTCACATTCCAGGGATTCTTGGGATTTTACATAGTTTTGAGTTACAACAGTACCAACCCCAACATTTTTTAAGCCAATGTCCAATAAATGGCATAGGTATCATCAAACCTCTATTGTCATCTCTATAAACAAATGCCGCACCATTTCCTGTATCCATAACACAAAGAATATTTAAATGTCCTTCATAACTCTTTTTAGAATCAATCCCTTGAGCTTTATGTGCTATCGTATAGGCTACATTTCTAGCCATAACTTCAGCAACATGTCCCTGTTTTGCTCTCCAATCTGATCCCATTAGTGAAGCACTATCACCTATAACATATATACCATCAAAGCCCTCTACTTCATTGTAGTAGTTTGTCTCTACAAATCCAGCTTCACTTAGAGGCATACCTGAGTCTCTTAGTATCTGATGTCCCGTTCCTGCTGAGATAAACATAATCAAATCAGACTCTAGTTTAGTCCCATCTTCAAAATTGACTCCATCAGCTTCAAAAGATACTATCTTTGAACCCACTTTTTTATTGATATCAGTCATTCCAAACATCTTATCCATCATAACTAGAGCTTTTTCACCCATCTTCTGCCCAGGTTTTTCCATAGGAGCAAAGAATGTAAGCTCAAACTTGTCTCTAAGACCTAGTTTTTTTAGATGGTTGTGGAAGTTAAACAATACTTCAAAAGCAGGACCACCTCTAACAGCTGAACTATCTTTTGGATTACCACCAAATCCCATAGCTATCTTACCATGTCCTTGTTCGATAAGCTTAGAAAATCTCTCATGAAGCTCCACAGCTTCGCTAGGCTTTCCACAGATAGATAGAGTATGTTCACTCATACCCTCTATCTGAATTTTATCTTGTCCCAAAGCTACAACGATATACTCATACTCATCAAGCACTCTACCACTTTGAAGAGTAACTTTTTTCTCTTTAGCTTCAAACTTAACTACACTATCAACGATAACTTCAAAACCATGTTCTGATGCCAAATTTGACAAAGGAACACTTACATCTTCTGTTGTCGCATCACCTGTTGGTATCCATATAGATGTAGGATAGATATAGAAAAAATCTCTATCACTTATAAGTGTTACATCAAGATTTTGTTCTCTAAGGAAGATTGCTGATTCCACACCAGCAAATCCTCCCCCTAACACTAATACTTTTGCCATAAGTTATCTCCTTATTTTTTAAGTTGGTCAGCTCTTGGATAAACAAATACAGTATGTCTCTCAACTACAATCTTCTCAGGTTCATCAATAGCATAAGCTTTGATAGTAACAGGAATTGGAACATCTTTTCTAGTGTTATCTGCTAACTTATCTTTAGTTCTAATCACTACAACTTTCTTTCTTTTTTTACCAGCAGAGATGCTAAACGGTTTCTTAGGTCTTACTATCTCCATCTTATCATTATCAACTATTTCAAAGAAATATGTATGATTTTTTCTATCTGTATTGGCAAATAAGAATAGATAATCATTCTCAACAACACCATGTGGTAGAGTTTTATATAACCTTGTTGTTTTGTTGATATTTAGTAGCATATGCTCTTTTTTACTACCCATAGCAAATAAAGCAACTAGAACAAGTGTCAATACTGTAAAGTAAGCAATGACTTTTGGTCTAAGAATTCTTGTTTTCCCCTCTTGTTTCTCAGTCTCTCTTACACTTGACCATTTAACAAGACTAGGTTTTCCTAATGCTCCCATAACATGAGTACAAGCATCTACACACTCTAGACAGTTGATACACTCAAGTTGTAAACCTTTACGGATATCAATATGTGTTGGACAAACAGTTACACAACTCTCACACATTGTACATTCAGCATTTTCCTGCTCTGCTAATAACTCTTTCTTCTTAGTATATTTTTTCTCTCTATCTGGCCCTTGTCCTTCATAGATAGTACCACCTCTATTTGGGTCATAGATAGCCATTAGAGTATCATCATCATAAAGTACCGACTGAACACGGCTATAAGGACATATATATACACAGAAGTTCTCTTGTATAAATACAATATCAGCTACTAAAAAGAGGGCTACACCAACAACAAATCCTATCATTACTGTATGTTCAGCTGGATTTTGAAGATATTTGAAGAAATCTTCTGGTGGCACAAAGAACCACATAAAGTCAGCAGCAGCAATAAGTGACAATAGAGACCATAGTAGTATAGCTACAACTCTTTTTACTTGATTTTCTGGTTTAGAGTAATCTGGCTCTTTTTGTTTATTTTTAATTCTTTTTCTAAGCCCTAAAAGCTTAGTCTCAATCAAATCTCTATAAATTACACGGAATATTGTTTGTGGACAAGCCCAAGCACACCATGCTCTACCACCAACAGCAGTAACAGCAAAGATACCCAAAAATAGCAACATCAATAAAAATGGCATAAGATAAAGCTCTTGCATATCAAATGCTACACCTGCTAAGTGAAGTTTTTTCTGGTCAAAACTGAGTAAGAATAGGTGATTTCCATTTATTGTAATCCAAGGCATTACCAAAGCTATGATTGTCGCTAAAATATACGCCCAATATCTTTTAATACGGTAATCTACCCACCCTTTTAAATACTCTTTTCCTTTTTTTGGCTGATTTTCACTATCAGCTACTTGTGTCATATCTGACATCATAACTCCTTTTGTTTTTGATTGTCTCTTTTCTCTAATGGACATACTAAAATAGTACTATCTATATCAACTATCTCTTCTGATGATACTACTTCCATCCACGACCCATCTACCAATTCCCTTATTCCTCTTGACTCTATATAATCTTTCAAAGAGCTTCTACTAACTCCTAACTCTCTGGCTATCGCACTTACATTCATACCATTTTTCATCAATGATATAATCTCTGTACGATAGACATCAAATTTAGATTGAGACCTACTGCCCTTTGGTCGTCCTATCTGATTTGGTTTAGCTCTTTGTGCCTCTCTTAAATCATTTAAAAGAGGAAAAATCTCTAAAGCTGTTGTAGCTCTATTGATTAATGTTCTTGAGCTAGATACATACAAATCTATACGACGACTCAAAACACAGTTGATTATCTTTATAAGCTCTTCTGCGCAACTACTAAGCACAGATAGCGTATCTACAAAGATATTATCCCCTTCTTGAAGAGAATTCATAAACTCTTCAAACTGTTTTCGCTCTTCGATAGGAAGATTTTTACTTGAATACTCTACAACCTCCTTTTGTATTTCTAAGTCTTGAGTCAATGAAAAAGTGAGAATACTCTTTTGCTGTTGAGATATACTTTTCGTATCTGGCATCTGCCTTATATAAGCATAATTCATATTTCTCCTTTATCATTTGAGAAATAATATCACTACTGATGTTAAAACTACATTATTTTTAAAATAAATTCGTCATCATTGTCTTTTTTTTCGTCATTATTGAAGCAAATAATTTTTTATGATACAATTAGAAAAAATAATTAGGCTAATAGATGAATTTGACACACTTAGATGAACAAGACAAACCAAAAATGGTAGATGTATCAGATAAAGATGATACAACTAGAGTGGCCGTAGCTAGTGGAGTTATTGAGGTAACACCTGAGGCTTATGATGCTGTTGTAAATAATATAACAAAAAAAGGACCTGTGCTTCAAACTGCTGTAATAGCTGCTATTCAAGGAGCAAAACAGACAAGCACTTTGATACCTATGTGTCACCCTTTGATGCTTACATCTTTAAAAACAGATATAGAAGAGCTACCACAAGTACCTGGTTTTAAACTAACTCTTAGAGCAAAACTTACAGGTAAAACAGGTGTTGAGATGGAGGCACTAACTGGTGTAAGTGTAGGACTTCTTACAATCTATGATATGTTAAAAGCGATAGATAAAGGTATGGTTATAAGAAATATACAACTTGAACATAAAAGTGGTGGAAAATCTGGAGATTTTGATAGAAAATAGGAGTTATGATATGCTATTGGATAAAAATACAACACAAAAACCACAAATTGAGTATCCAACAAGGTGGGGTTTTAAACTTATAGGAAAAGATAAAGATAGATTAAAAGAGTGTATCGGTGAGATACTAAAAGATAAAGAGCATATATGTAATGTTGGAAATGCCTCTAAAAATGGTAAGTTTCATAGTTATAACGCATCTTGTATAGTTGAAGACCAAGAAGAGAGAGATAAAATCTTCAAATGTTTTCAAGAACATCCAGATGTAAAAATGGTGATTTGACACAAATTTTTCACAAAAAAAAGGTACAATATTGTGAAATCATAATACAAAGGTAGTTAATGATACCACAATCTGTACAGAAAATATTGGGTTTTATCTTTTTACTATTTGCCATAGGTACAACTTCTATTAAACCTATTTTATATATATTTAAAGGGTTAATATGAGTGTAAAAAGATATAATCCAGACATAAGAAAATCAACTTCTAAACCATTTTTACTATATATTTTTATAGTTCCTTTTCTATTGAGTGTAGTTGTAGCACTTTTTGCTATGAACATTAAAGCGTTTATTTTAAACTGTGCTATTTTTCTACTCTATATGGGAGTTTTATATCTTAGCAATAGAGGATTTAAAAATGAAGAGGAGTATAATAAAAAAATTTTAACAAAAGCACCTAAAATACCTTATAAATTATTATCTGCTTTACTTCTTGGCATAGTTGTATTTTCAACATCATACATCATCTCAGAACAATCTATACTAAAGTCTTCTTTTTTATCTATCATATCTATTTTGGGTTATTATCTATATTATGGTTTTGACCCAAGAGAAGATAAATTACCAAATATAGATGGAGTATCTCAAGAGTTTGTTTTAGAGACTCTACAAGATGCTACACAAAAGATAGAATTTATAGAAAAAAGCTTATCAGGTATAGACAAACCTTCATTAAAAGATAAGATAGAAAATGCTATCAACACAGCTTATAAAATCATAAATACTATACAAAAAGACCCACAAGATATAAGAGTAGCTAGAAAATTTTTAATAGTCTATCTTGATGAGATAAAAACTCTTATCATCTCATATAAAGATATAGATTCAGAGTATATATCAGAAGATACGCATAATAAATTAGAAGATTTATTTGATGATATTCAAGATAGATTTGAAAAAGAGCTAATTAGATTAAAAGAGAATAATATTTTGGATTTAGATATCAATATAGATACACTAAAAATACAAATCAATAACTAGGAGGAAGAGAAATGGAGATAAAAACAAAAGAGATAGTTGAGACAACTATCATAAAACAGTCTGAGAATATACCTGAAATAGTAGAGAGTGAAAAAGAGAATTTAGATAAAGCTCTACAAGAGTTAGATATCAAAGATAGAACAAGTATCATATATTTTGGTTCAAATACACAAAAAAAGCTAGATGAGATATCAACTCGTATGATAGATGGTGTTCAAAATAATGAATTAGGAGTAGCTGGAGAAGCACTAAATAAAATGGTACTCTCACTAAGAGGTTTTGATATGGATAAACTAAATCCAAATCAAAAACTATCATGGTGGCAAAAACTGATAGGTACAGCAAAACCTATGGTAAAATTTATACAAGAGTATGAAGAGGTTAGAGACCAGATAGACACTATATCTAATGAGTTAGAAAAACATAAAGCAAAGCTACTTAAAGATATAGTCTCACTAGATAAGCTATATGAGGCAAACTTAGAGTATTTTAGAAATTTAGAAATATATATACAAGCAGGTGATATTAAACTAAAAGAGTTAGAAGAGACTATACTACCTCAATATGAAGAAAAGGTACAAAATTCTCAAGATGATATGATGGTTATTCAAGAACTTAAAGAGTTAAGAGGTTATAGAGATGAGTTAGAGAGAAGAGTTTATGATTTAAGACTCTCTAGACAAGTTACAATGCAAGCTCTTCCAAGTATTAGACTAATTCAAGAGAATAATAAATCACTAATCTCAAAGATTACATCTACACTTGTAAATACTGTTCCACTCTGGAGAAATCAGTTAGCTCAAACTGTTGCGATATTTAGAAGTCATGACGCAGCACTTGCTACTAAAAATGCTGCTGACTTAACAAATGAACTACTAGAGAAAAATGCTCAAGGACTTAGAGATGCCAATATTGAAATTAGAACACAGATGGAGAGAGGTATCTTTGATATAGATAGTATCAAAAAAGCAAATCAAACTTTTATAGATACTTTAAATGATTCACTTCGTATAGCTAATGAAGGTAAAAAAGCTAGAGAAGAGGCTATAAAAGAGTTAAATGCTACTGAAGAAAAGCTAAAAAATGCTCTTCTTTCAACAAAAACAAAACTAGAAGAGATAGAGACTAAAAAGGAGATATAGTATGGGACTATTTGATTGGATAAGTGGAGAGTTTATCGATGTAATTGAGTGGATTGATGATACTCATGATACTATGGTTTATAGGTTTAATCGCAAAGGTAATGAGATTAAATATGGAGCTAAACTAACAGTAAGAGAGTCTCAAATTGCTATATTTGTAAATGAAGGACAAATAGCTGATATTTTGACTCCTGGTATATATGAACTTGAAACAAAAAACTTGCCTATATTGACAACTCTTCAACACTGGGATCATGGCTTTAATTCACCTTTTAAAGCAGAAGTATATTTTGTAAATACAAAAAGATTTACAAATTTAAAATGGGGTACAAAAAATCCTATTATGTTACGAGACCCTGAGTTTGCCATGGTAAGATTAAGAGCATTTGGTACATATGAGATTAGGATTGATAATCCTAAACGATTTATGCTAGAGATTGTTGGTACAGATGGAGAATTTACAACTGATGAAATAGAATCTCAACTTACCAACTTAATATTAAGCAAACTACCTACTATACTAGCACAGAGTCAAACCCCTGCTCTAGATATGGCTAGAGACTATGAACTCTTCGGTAACTATCTTGCTAAACATATGAAGCCATATTTTGAAGAGTATGGATTAGAACTTACAAAAATACTTATAGAGAATATCTCTCTACCAGCTGAAGTAGAAAAAGCTTTAGACAATAGAACAAGCCGTCAAATAGCAGGTAATCTTGATGAGCATTTAAAATACCAAAGTGCTAAATCTTTTGATAATCCAAGTTCAACTATGTCTGAAATGGCTTCTATGGCAATGGGTATCAATATGGTTCAACAGATGAGCAATCATACAAATACTCAACAAACACCTCCTCCTCTACCAAATCAAGTTATTCAATATTTTGTAGCTGTAAACGGACAACAGATGGGTCCATATTCATTAGAACAGATACAAGAGAGTATAAATCAAAAACAAATTACAAAAGATACTCTTATTTGGACACAAGGTATGAGTAGCTGGGAAAAAGCCAGTAAAGTATTGAGTAACTACTTTAGTCAAACTCCACCACCACTACCACCTCAGTAGCAGGATATAAAATGAAAGTAGAAACTTTTAACTACCCATGTCCATCTTGTGGAGCAGCACAAATATACTCTCCAAAAACAAAAACACTCATATGTGATTTTTGTAAAACATCTACAAATATTAAAAGTGTAAAAAATACAACTAAACATCTTATTGAAAATCAAGATACATTAATACAACCACAACAATATCAAGACAACAAAGAGATAAACTGTAAAAAATGTGGAGCATCTTTTACTCAAGCATCTTATATTATATCTACAAAGTGTCCATATTGTAAAACACCTATCTTAACATCAGCATCTAAAGAGTTACCAATAGATGCTATATTACCATTTCAAATTACGCATAAAGAGGCTCAAAAAGCATTTAAAAAGTGGGTAGGTTCATTATGGTTTGCCCCAACAGCTTTTACAAAATATTTAAATGGTGATAATAAACTTATAGGCTCATATATACCTCACTTCTTCTTTGATGGAGAAACTACTACATACTATAATGGACAAAGAGGTGATGCTTATTATATAACTGTAAATAAAACTATACGAGATGAGCAAGGTAATCCTAAAACAGTACAAGTACAGGAGAGACATATCAGATGGAGTAATGTTAGTGGTGTAGTCGATTATTCATTTAGGGATATATCAATACCAGCATCTAAAGATATAGATTACAATATAATAGATAATTTAGAAAAATGGGATATAAAAAATATCCAAAATAATACACCTCAATATTTAAGTGGATTTCAAACGGAAGAATATACAATTCCACTCAAGCACTCATTTGAAAAAGCAAAAAATAAAATTAAACCTAAAATATATAATAAAATTTTAAGAGATATTGGTGGAGATGAACAGAGAATCGACTCTTTTTCTACAAAATATATTGAACCAAAATACCAAAATACACTTTTACCTGTATGGATAGCATCTTTTAAATGGAATAATAAATATTATGACTATGCAGTCAATGGATATAATGCTAAAGTATCAGGAGAAAGGCCTTACTCTATTATAAAAATAATATCAGCTGTAATAGCTTTAGTTGCCATAATAACGGCACTTTATTTTATCTCTCAAACACCTAGTGTACAAGAGTTCTTATCTCAATTTCAACATAATGAAATATCATATAGCTACACTAAGTAGCTATATAATTAAACTAATCTTCTCTATCTACATCTTTAATAGCTTCAGCTAACTCTTTTTGTACTCGTAAAGCCATCTCTTCTCTCTCTTTTGTGATATTTATATCATCAACAGATAAAGCCTCTTTGCTCTCACTTGATAAATCTACTTTTTTAGTCTGTACTACAACTTTTTTATCTTGTTTAACCGTATCATTTTTTACAATAGGCTTAACTTGTGAAGTTGTAGATAGATTCTTATCTCTATTAACAACTTTTGGTTTTACTTTAGGCTCTTTCTCTAGTTTTAAAGGAGTAATATCTTTCTCTATTTTTACAATCTCTTTTGAAACATGTTTCTCTGGCTGAATCACAGGCTCCATAGACTTACTCTTTGTTGTACTATTTTTTTCTACAACTATCTCATCTTTTTTATAAGTTTCAGATTTTATAGCATCTTCTTTTTTAGAATTATTAATATCTATATCTGGAACTACATTTTCTTCTACTTTAACCTCTTCTGTCTTCTTCTTTATAGGTGTATCTGAAACCTTTTTGATAACCTTTTTAGGTTCTATCTTCTTCTCTCTATGTTTTTTAGGTTTTAATTTTAAATCATCTTCTAATGTATCCAATAAAAATGAATCATCTGCTTCTATCTGTTGCATATTTTTTGCTAAATCAAAAGGATTATCACTACCATATAGATTTATAGATAATACCAATCCTCCCACTAATAGATACTTAATCATAACTACTCTTCCTTTGGCTCTAATTGTTTCAGTACAAAAAATCTCTTTTGGAGTTTTTGATTTTCCTGTTTTAATGCTTTCTCTTCATTCAGCAAACTATGTTTTTTATTTTCTAGTTGAGACAATACACTCCATGAGTTTTCCCCATAGAGTAGTATCCCCATATATATACCAAATAATAATATTCCTATTAATGTAATTAGTATAGTTTTTAACGATAAGTGTATCATCTATTAATTACTAATTAATTAAATAAAGCATTACCAAGATACTCAAATTGTCCAAGTTCACTCTCTATTTCTAAAAGTCTATTATATTTTGCTATTCTATCACTTCTAGCTGTTGAACCCGTCTTAATCTCTCCAGTATTTAAAGCCACTGCAAAATCAGCAATAAACGCATCTTCACTCTCTCCTGAACGGTGACTCATTACACATTTATAACCACTGCGTTGAGCTAGTCTCACTGTTTGCATAGTCTCACTTACTGTACCAATCTGATTTGGTTTAATTAAAATAGAGTTGGCTATACCTTTTTGAATTCCTTCATTTAAAATTTCAACATTAGTAACAAATAAATCATCACCAACTAATTGTACTTTATCTGATAATCTATCTGTTAAAACTTTCCAACCACTCCAATCATCTTCACTTAATCCATCTTCAATAGAAACAATAGGATACTTCTCACATAAATTAGCATAATATTCAACTAACTCTTCACTACTTAGCTCTCTATTTTCAGACTTTAATACATATTTACCTTCGTCATTTACAAGTTCACTCGCAGCAACATCTAATGCTATTGCTATCTCTTCTCCTGCTTTATATCCAGCTTTTTCTATTGCTTCCATTATAACTTGAATTGGCTCTTCATTTGACTTTAAATTAGGAGCAAAACCTCCCTCATCTCCAACGGCTGTACTCTCTCCCATATTATCTATAATTTTTTTCAAATTATGGTAAACTTCAGCCGAAGCTCTTAAACCTTCACTAAATCTATCAAAGCCAACAGGCATAATCATATATTCTTGAAAATCAACAGAGTTATTAGCATGTTCTCCACCATTAATAATATTTAACATAGGAACAGGCATCACAACAGCATTAGCACCACCTAAATATCTATATAGTGGCATTTTTAAAGAGTTAGCTGCTGCTCTAGCTACGGCCATAGAAACACCTAATACAGCATTTGCTCCCAAATTAGCATAATTGTTAGTACCATCTAACTCTTTCATTGTCAAATCAACTTCTGCTTGATTAAAAGGACTCATACCCACAAGTGCTTCATAAATAGCCTCATTAACATTTGAAATAGCTTTTTGAACACCTTTACCCATAAATCTATCTCCACCATCTCTAAGCTCTAAAGCTTCTCTCTTACCTGTACTAGCACCACTTGGTACTATTGCTGAAGCTTTTGTTCCATCACTTAATGTAACTGTTGCTCTAACGGTTGGATTTCCTCTACTATCCATAACTTCATCTGCTCTAACATCATCAATAAAAACCATTTCTATCCTTTTTTATTTTTCTTACAATATTTTAAACTATTTTATCAAAATTTACCTAAAGTTTACTCATTTTAAAAATTTTATTTCACTATATAAACTTTTAAAATAAAAAA
>Ga0256828_1002472_pt1 | contig 10982 bp, 8 predicted proteins | sample CV88metaG_FD_185993 | JGI IMG/M metagenome (GOLD analysis project Ga0256828, IMG submission 185993) | Hydrothermal vent microbial communities from East Pacific Rise, Pacific Ocean - CV88 | ecosystem: Environmental > Aquatic > Marine > Hydrothermal vents | place: Pacific Ocean: East Pacific Rise... | reverse complement strand
CGAAATAATTTAGCTCATGGTAATATGGAAATTGATTTTTTTAATTTAAAAAAAGAGATGATTGAGGTGATTAAAGATTTTGAATATCTTAGCATTGAAAAAAATATATTTAAATACAAAACAAGGAGATAACACTATAATGTACCCTTTTGTTAAGGATAGAGAGTGTTTAAGATTTTGTGTTAGTAAGTTTAAGTAGCACTTTTTGAGAGATATTTTACTATTCTTCTAGAAGTTAAAAGAGTACAGATAGAGGGAGTAATATATTTTATTATTTTCGGTAGAGACTGAGAAAGTTAATTCAGATAATCCTCCTATTTCCAAACTCCTTTAAAAGCAGAGGTTAAGCTACAAGAGCTAACTTTATCTTGAGATAAGTGAGTTTCAAGCTTTATTTAGAAAGCCATCTTTATAAGTTGTTGAATTAATGGATTTAATGTCTTATTTTTCCATCCAATCCCTTTTTCCTCTTTGAGTTATGCTACAAATTCTGTAACATCTATTTTCATATTTATCTTTTAATTCTTTTGTATTTACCATTTTATCTAATTGACATAGAATTATTTACACTATCTTCTTGCAGATACAAAACTTTGAATGGTCTCATGGAATTTTAAATACTCTTAATTTTAGGGTTCTATTACATCTATTAATTTATTTGGAAGTAAAAGATATTTAATATTATTCTTTTTGCAAGTGTCTAAAGCATTTTCAAAGGTTTCTACAATTGGTTCATTGTTATCATTAAATGAAGTATTAATAAGAACAGGAATACCTGTTAGTCTATAAAATTTAGTAAGAATCATCCCTATTAGACTATTTTCATCATCTATAATATGCAACCTTGAAGTACCATCAATATGAATTACTGATTCAATATTTCTATATACCTCTTTTTTTACCTTTAATGCAGATAGCATATAGTCGGAACAATATTTATCATCCGAAATTATATGTAGATGTTTCCTTAAAATGGAACCACCAAAAGGTCTAAAGCTTTCACGATGTTTTATTTTGTAATTAATTTTATCCTTCATAAATGAATTTATTGGGGATGCAAGAATACTTCTATTGCCTAATGCTCTTGGTCCAAACTCAGAACCACCTTGAAAAACACTAATAATTTCATCATCTATCAATAATTTAACAACTTTATCAATATCTACTGTAATTTTGTTACTATTTTTATATTTTGCACCTAAGCCAGCACTCCATTCTAATTTTGGTACATAACCTAATGTTCTATATATACCGTATACAGCTGCTCCTAATGAAATACCACTATCTCCACAAGCATTATAAACAAAAGCATTATCTAAAAAATTATAATTTGCAACTAAACCATTGTTTTTACAGTTGAGTGCAACTCCACCAGATAAACTAACATTTTTTATACCAGTTTCATTAAAAATTTGTTTGACTCTAAAGTGATAATACTCTTCTAGCTCTTTTTGAGCTGCAAAAGAAATATCTTTTGCCAAGTTAGTATTCCATTTTAATTTCCAATTTTTATTAATAAAATCTAACCACTGATCGCTGACTTCAAAACTATTTTCATTATAAATTAAAGCCTTAGGTATCAAATGGTTATTTTTACCTAATGGTGCTAACCCCATTGTTTTTCCAGCATGGTTTGCATGATCAAAAATTAGACTACTTGCAATACCATACATATAGCCCAAACTATTTAAAAAAGACCCCCAAATATATTTATTTTTATAATTTATTGCAAATCTTTTATCATATTCGATAATATTTCCATTGTTAAATATATAAACCGATTCTGTTTCATAATTAAAAGTTTTAGAATAAAATATTGAATTAGGATTAATATCAATTTGCCTAGCTCCATGACCATCTATTACTAAACAAAATTCTTCATTAAAGGGGGAAGTAGCATATGATGATAAAGCGTGCAAAAGATGATGTTCATTTGTAGAAATTACATTTTTAAATTGCTCATAATATACTTCATTCAAGTCATTAGCATTCCACCAATTTGCTCTAACTACCAAATCAATGTCATCTTTACTCAAATTATTATTAATAAGTATATATTCTATACACTCAATTGGTTCACCATTATCATGTTTCTTTCTTGTGATTCTTTCTTTTTCTATAGCTGAAATAAGTTTATTACCAATTATTAAGCAAGCAGATGAATCATGACCAGCATGAACTCCTAGAATAATTTTATCTTTCATTATTTACATTTTAACTTTCATTTGATTTTCAATTTCATTAAGTATAGTATCCTCATCTAACTTCTTATTTATTATTTCTAAGTTTTTATTAATTGGTTTTAGAATATTAATCAAAGCACTAATTTCATATTTTTTCCATTTATCTATTCGTTCCAAGGTAATTCCACTTATATGTTTTGAACTATCAGATAGATATAATCTTGTCAAAATAGTTTTACTATCCGTGTTAAGATAAATAAATTTATCGTACCCTTTTATATCGATTTCACTAAGTATAGAATACAATTGCCAGTTTTTATCCCAATAAGCACAATGACAATCAAAAAAAATTGCATTATATTTCAAACTATTTATTATTTTTAAATACTTTGTATGAATGTAGTTCATGTTTTTTTCTGATGTATGATAATATTTTGAATTCAATTCATCATTTGCTATTTTAAATAATATATCAGATGGTTTTATATGTAAGGCATGATTATGAGTTTTATTTAGATGATTTATGCATTTATTTACAAAAGTGGTTTTACCACTTCTTGTGATTCCATAAACTGCTATTTTCATTAACTTACCTTGGATTTGTTTAAATAAAATAATCTGAAGGAATAGTAATTTTTAATAAATTCTATATTTAAAACTGAAATATTAATATTTCCATATAAAAAATATAGACATGATATTCTTCTTTCACCATCTCTAATTATTAAATCGTTATTATACGATATTATGTATTCATTATTATTAGGATAAGTCTTTTTTCTTGCTTCATTGAGAATTATTTTTAATCTTTCATTAGTATTTTCATTCAAAGAATTGGTTGCTTCATTAACAACTGGGGTATAATCTTTGTCTTTTAAACTAAGATAATATCTACTATCTTTGATAGGTATTCCATTTTTTATTGTTTTACTAAATATGTTTACATCCTCAATATTAAATTTATTTAATCTAGTTTGACTTATAAATGGAAGATCAATAGCTAGCATATGCTCCAAATAAACGGCATGTAATTTCTTATAATCTATGTTTTCATGACTATAGTAGAAATTATAAAAATCATAAATTTTTTCAGTGATTTCACCAATAAAACTAATATCAATTACAAAAGTATAATTATTAAAGCTAAAATGAATTGTATTGGCATTAATCAGCACAAAGGATAAGCTTCTTTTTCTATAATTACTACCAAATAACTTAATTTTTTCATTAGTATAACTTGATAAACAATTTTTTAATTTATCCAGTTCATAATTCAATCGTAAGAATGATGAAGAAATAAGTAAAAAATCATATTCCTTCAATTTGTATTTAACGCCGTTCATAGTTATTATAACAATACCGTAATCATTTAATACAGGTATATATTTATATATATTTATTGTCTCTAGTATCATAAAACATCTTCATCAATTATTTTAAAGTCTATATTTACCGCTTTACAGTGTTTAAACATTAGCTTATCATAAATTTTAATATAATTATTTTTTTCTGAAATTATAAGCTTTACATCCAAAATATTTTTTAAAAGATCAACAATTGTTTTCAAAATTAAAGAAATGAAATAATCATTTTTATAATAGTACTGTTCAATAACAAAATAATGTTCTAAAGGAATAATTTTAACGTGGTCTGATAAACAATAAACTTCTTTGAGTTTTTTATATTTATTAATATAATTGAAATTATAATTTTTCTCACTACCTATAAAAATATAAATATATTGATGATTTTGTATTAATTTATCAATTACTTTTACACTATCAAAACAATTATCTGTATGAATAAAATATCCAATAGCATCACAATTTTTAGCTTTTATAATTCTTTCTAATGAGTATTTAAATTTATAAACAGACGAATTTGTTATCTTAAATAATTCTTTTATATTGGTATTTTGCATATCCAAAATATTTATAATTTTTTTATTCTCCTTACCCTGCATATTTCGATGATATAAAATCTGTATATCATCAAAAATACCATTCGCCATAATTGAGTAAGCTTTGTAGTTACAGTGCTCAGGGTAATTAAAAAAACAAATTTCATTTTTATCTTTGTTTTTATTAAACCAAGGTGTCATGTCAGTTATTATTTTATCATAATCATTAAAAAGATTTGTAAATACATCAATTACTATTATAGTATCACCTTCTTTAAAGATAGTATTCATAATAGTTACTAATAAATTAAACAAATAAAAACCGTGCATACCACTTGGGTTATATACATTTAACTTTAAATTATTATTATTAATTTTATTTTGGAGAATGGATTGCAATGTTTCATCATCAGGAACTAACATTCCAAAAATTGTACATTGACCAAATACATACACATCATTATCAGAGTTTGAAATATTTCCAGTTGTTAATCTATAACCGTTTGAAACTTTACAGTTTTTAGTAATGCAATCTGTTTGACTGTAAAACATGGAATTGTCGTACCTTAAGCTTGAATTATATTCTCTTTCAGTTATAAATTTATAGTCACGTACTGTATGAGAAAACTGTTTTGTATAAATCTTATTAAGCAGAAGTTCATTAGTAGCTATTTTACTGTCTATAATATTTTTCTCTAAATGATTAAGACAAGTTAAGTTCTTATAAATAGGCAATTTATATAATTTTAAATTTACATGATTTTCTTTACAAAAATTAAAAATTTTATCAAAAAATATTTTCTCTAAAATTTTGCTTAAATTTGTTATTTCAATTTCATAGTTATAAATAGATATTAGCCTTTGACTGTATTTGAAATCAAGGATTAAATCAAAAGAGTTATAATCTTTATGAGGGAAATTATCAGTATTTGAAAAAGCAATATCTGGAATATATTTTAAAAATATTTTAAAAATATCCTTTGTGCCTATTATCAATATATCATTGAAATCTTTAAAATACAAAAGTAATTCCTTCCTTAATAAAGGAATATATCGAAGAGAGATTAAATTCATACAAACATTATTTTGTAAAGGTGTTTCTACTAAATTTGAAAATTCAGAAACAAGAATGTCGTTGTTTAAAAGAACAAGTTTATTTGCATTAGGTGTACACTTAAAGAATTTTTCTACTTTATCAATTGAATCATAATCATTAATCGACTTAACAAAATTACAATCTAATGGTTCGAACCCTTCAAAATTTTTAAAAGATATAATTCTAGTTAAAACAGAGTTATTTGTGATATAAATAAAGTCATATCCAGAATATACAAAAAAATTATATGCAATATCGAAAGTTAAGAGTTTTTCCTCAATTTGAAATAAGTCTGAAGCAAGTCTTACCTGTAAATTCATAAATATTATCTTTTTGAACTAAAATGATTAATAATTTTTTTTATACTCTTTGACCATTCAAAATCTTCAGTAAATGATTGTTGTAATTCTAATACATTATCATATTTGGTATTATTGATATTAAATAACAAATTAATTTTGTCGAGATTATTGAAAGAATATACATAGGGTAAAGTATAGTTAAATACATTACTTGCATTTGTAATACAAATTGTGCCTGAATTTATTGACTTGATAACTCTATCATGCACACATGCATGATAGTTAGGATCAATATTTAATACATATTTAAAATTATTCATAGTTTTATTAATATCACTATAATTAATTTTATCTATAAAAGTGACATTTTTTTTAGAATTAAAATTACCATAATCTTTACCAACAATGAATATTTTTTTTGTAACAATACTATTTACAACATCAACTCGTTTTTTTACTCTTATATACTCATTTACAAGTCTGAAAAAATCTTCATCAATTCCTGGATGCCTTTTACAAAAATCTTGGAAGTATAATATAAAAGAACTAGAATAATCATAATTTTTTAAAAAATTACGCAACTCAATCCGCTTGGGATTGTTATCTATTTTTGTAGCTATCATTTCTAGTGATCTTATTTTACAAGGCACTAAAACAGCATCTATTTTCTTTTTAACATCTAAAGATAATCTATTGCTTTTCAAAAAACCGATTGGCAAAATAATTGGCTTATTTTGCAGATATTTAACACTCAATTCAAATTCTTTGTCTATAAATATGTAATTAATCCATTTGCTTTCTTCATCTAAATTCATTTTAACTGGATTATCACTGACCCATTGATAGTGTGGAATCTTAAAAAAATCATATAGTGGTATATTATTGCTGTCATAATAAAAATATTTGCTAAAGCTTATTGAGAAATCGATATCACTATTGAGATAATGATTCTTAGCTTTATCTATTGTATCTGCAATAAAATATTGAATATTAAGATTTTTAAAAGCACAAATTATTTCGTCAAAAAAAACTTGATTGGATTGATATGAGCCTAAAAAATTATTATTTAAAACTAGTATTTTAATTTGCTTATTTCTCAATTGTTATACCCCCTAATCCAAGTATTTCTTTTAATAAAAGTACCTGTTCTTTTTTATAAGAAACTTTTTTAGCAATATTAAGTAAAGAGGTACTCATATTTTCATATAAATTATCATTTTGAGATAACTCAACGATTGAATCCGCCATCTCTTTAATGTTTTTTATAAATATCACTCCAGAATTATTAGAACATATAGTTTTAATCACGGTTAATTTATCAAAAACAATAGTTGGCAACCCAGCTGATATACCTTCAAAAATCCCTCTCCCGAATGTCTCCCAATTAGAAGTAGATATATTTATGTCACAACTTTTTAATAGATGAGCTAATTCTAATTGACTTATAGAAAAATAAAATTTTATTTTTGAAGATAAATTATATTTGTCAATAAGAAATAGCATTTCATTATAAAGATTTTTGTCTTGAACCGTACATACAATATTTAGAATACATGGGATATTTCTATATTCTAATTCTAATAAAAGATAAATTAATTCCTTATTATTTTTTTGTGGCTTAATTGAACCTATTGAGATTAGTGTTAAAGGGGAGTTGCATTTTTTTCTAGTATTATACGTAATATGGGGAGATATACCTCTTGATATTAATTTTATTTTTTCAGGATTACAATTATAATCATTAATAATATCTTCTTTTTCTTCAATTGATGGTGTAATTATTTTGTTAACTTTATTAATGACAATTTGCTCTTGTAGTGTATATTCTTTAGGAACTATGTGCCCAGATCGAATATATGATGAAGTGCAAAACATTGGAAATAATATTGTTTTTTTCCAAAAATCATCAGGATAATCAGCAAAACCAAAAAATTTACTTATATGTGCAGTAATTATACAATCGTAGCTTTTGTAATTACCAATTGCTTTTTTATTTGTTTTGAGATTTAATAGTCTTCGTTCAAATTTATTCTTTGTGGCATCTAAATACTCTACATAGTTGATTTCTATAACTTGAGAATCAGAAAATGTTTCTTTATTTTTCCTGATAAATGTTAGTGTAAGGTTGCATCGTTTTTTTAAAATTGTAATTAGCTGTTTAGCAAGAATACTCCCACCATCAACATCAATGCCATAACCAGGAAACTTACCTAGATAAAGATGAACATTTAAATCCCTAATTTTAAAATCATTCAAAGCTTTAACCAAAGTTATTTCAAAATCATTAGAATCAGTTGAAGTTATAATGCTTTTTTTCACTATATATATAATATCGTAATTATTACTTTCAACTTTATTGTCAAATCCAATGAAAATAGAAAACCCTGAGAGTTTTATCAAGTCATTACTATTGATGAAGTAAACTTTCGCAAATTTAAATAATAAATTAAAAACATCACTATATTCAGACTGAGTATAGTTTTCTAATCTTTCGTCAATATATAGGTATTTAGATATTTTCATCGTAATCACTCACTTTTAATTTTAATTTAATAATATCTTCTAAATTTAAACCAATAATATTTAAGTAATTGTCTACAGATTGGTATTTATCTTTAAATTTATTTAATAAATCCAATAATTTTGTACCTCTTAAGAAATAGGTTGGATACTTTATATCTCCATAAACAGGGATCTTATCATATGAGTTATGCAAATATATACAACTTAATAAATAATCAAATAATATATCCTTAATTGGTCTATTTAGCAATAATCCTATTAAAATACTTACTATACCTGTTCTGTCACGTCCATATTTACAAAATATAAGAACTTGTCTTTCTGAATTAATAATTGTCTTAAATACATTATTGATTACTTCATGTTGTTCAATTAAATACATATATGAAATTGAAATGTCATCATAAACAAGAGGATGGTTGTAATCAATTCCTTTGTAATTTCCAAAACTTATATTATGATATTTTATTTTACATTTTATTGATAAAAATTTATCAATAAATGTAGAATTTGGTCTTAAATCAATTATATCACTTATACCAATATTTTCCAGTGTTTTTAAATTATCAAAATTAGCATAACCTAAACTACTTGAGCGAATAATAGTATGATTATTATTTTTGTAAAATAAATATCTTGAATTAGAAGCGAAGTTAAATAATGGTGAAGTGGTTTTTAAAAACCAAGTTGAAAATAAGAATAACGAATCTTTAAGATTAAGGATGTTCTTATCTAAGAATACGAATTTATTTTTTATTGACTTATTATATATTTGATATTCATTGTAAGTAGATATTATAAATATTAAATCTACGGAATCTACATCACCATCCTTCCTAAAAGTAATAATAGAAGAAACATATTTTTTATAGTGTGTTTTTATATATAAAATATATTTAAAATCTCCAAATAATTTTACTGTCATAAGTTTTTATTATATATATTTAAAGAAGATACAGAATAATCATGAGTATGAAAAATCTCTATTATTAATCCTTCAATAATTTCTTTTCTAATTTTACTTAATGACTCAATTGTATAATGGATAATATCAATATCTTTATTAGCACTTAATTTTATAGTTCCATTGTCAAATGTAAATAATAACAAATTACTAGTGGTATCTATCTTTAAAACATTGTATTCTAAACGTTCTAATAATCTAAGACTTACTTCTTTTAAAAACTGATTATTTATTAATTCAGGATATACTTTAATAAGAACAGAAGTAATCCAATAGTTTTTATTAACTTTAGCTTTGAGTTTAATGTGGTTTTGAGTTAAGAAATTATAACAATCATTTTCAAAACCTTTTGGAATTGTTACTATAGTTTCACTAGGTAAATGAATTGTAGCTTTGAAATCGTTTTGTTTTGCATAAGAAGAAAGTAAGGTATTATATTGGTGTAATTTTTTCATAAGAGAGTCATTAAAAGCAATCCCATAATCTTTAAATTGTAAAGGACACCCTTCTCTTGAATAAGAAAAATATTTATCCCCTGTATCACCAACTCTTTTGAACTGAATTTTATTCTCATTAAGATAATTGATAACATCATCATTACTCATTTCTACTAATGGTCTGAAAATATATATTTTTTTTGGAAGTATTACATTTTTATTAAAATATTTAGAAATAAAAAGATTGGTATCACCATTTTCTTTAATTCTATTAACCAAAGTTGCATCACTTTTTGTATCCCCTACACATATCAATTCAAAATTATTTTCATCTGCATATTTGACTGTTTTTTTATCCATAATTGATTTACAATCTCTACAGGGTCTACCAAAAAAACCATCTTCACTGCATAAAAGCGATTTTAATTCTTCTTCAATATTTATTATTGTAAGTTTTATATTAAACTTATTGCAAAATCTTGTTGCTTCTTGAGTTGGTATTTCATAGCTACACATATGTGTAAAATGAATAGCCTCTACAAGATAATTATCTGATAACAATTTTATTAAACAAGCAGTACTATCTTTTCCTCCAGAATATTGTAATAATACTTTATTATTTGCTATATTCTTCATAACGACCCTCCTCCCCTCATCTTATCTGTGTTTTAAACTAATCGTAGTAGTTGAATTTAAATACTATTAAGTAAATTTTATCATATATCCTCTACTCAGATATTTTTTATTTTAATATTTTAAGATAAAAAAATATTTAAGAGTAGATTATAACACATACATTTGAACAATAACTTAGCTAAAAAAGTGGTAATCCTCTTATTTTCAAACTCCAAGTTAGGTTACAAGAGCTAATTTTATCTTGAAAGTAATTCTACTTATTGATATATTGGGTTTTTGCTTATTATACACACAAAGCTATTTAGTTGTATATTCTCTTACCTTCTCGATAGTCTTAAAGATGATATATTGATTAATCCAATCATATCGAACAGTACGGTTATATAGTTCTTTTGAATATCCACTAATAGTCTTTTTTCTTTTTTAGTCTAGTTTTGTAATGCTATAGATATATTTTGGAACATTATCACATCGAATAATCTAGGATTACCTCTCCCCTCTATAATTTTCTTTAATGTATGAATAACTTTGTGTAAAGGTAAAGAACAATTAGTTTTAATCTTCAACCCTATAGAGTTAAAGTTATTAATTACATTAAGGAGAGTCTAAAACTTCTATAATTTTAAGATTATCATGTATAAAGTCTATTGAGTATATTTCATTGGTTTTTGGGAGGATTATCGGTAAATTTAAGAGCAAATAGAAATGAGATAGCACATGAGTATAGCTATAATGAAGAAGATGTGGTAGAAAATATTACATTTATCTATGAAAAAAGTAATAATTTAATGGCTATTTATGATAGATTATCTGATTATTGTTATAGAAAATTCACCATTGAGATTGAGGACAAGTAGAGGGTATTTTTTGAAATACCCACATATAGATGAGCTTTAAAGAGCCTGTACAAATGAGCTTAGAATCTCTTTTTTATGTCCTCC
>Ga0256828_1002471_pt1 | contig 10985 bp, 5 predicted proteins | sample CV88metaG_FD_185993 | JGI IMG/M metagenome (GOLD analysis project Ga0256828, IMG submission 185993) | Hydrothermal vent microbial communities from East Pacific Rise, Pacific Ocean - CV88 | ecosystem: Environmental > Aquatic > Marine > Hydrothermal vents | place: Pacific Ocean: East Pacific Rise... | reverse complement strand
CAGCTTTGGAGCTTTTTGAAGAGTATGAAAGCGAAGCTTTCAGAGCAAATGGATTTTACTCACAGCAGGATTTTTTGGAGTTTGGCAAACTCATAGGCATAGATGCCTCACTAACAAACGCTATAATAAAAGATTTTTTATCCAAAAAAGATGACACACTAACTCTCATAGAACACTCATTTTTAAGCCCTGATGCCAAAGTAGCTTATAAAAAGCTATATTTGGACAGACTAAGAGCTGTTGGGTATTTATATAGCGATTAGTTTTTGGTTTTTGGTTTGGTAGGAGTGATTTAATTAGAGCTGAAAGCGTAAAGCCGAAAGCGTAAAGCTGAAAGCTGAAAGCCTTTGGAACAGAGACTTTAGTCTCTGCTAGGTGCGACTAAAAGTCGCACATCCTTAATTTAGCCAAGAGCTTGAAGCTTAGAGCATAGAGCATAGAGTCAAAGATCTTTCTGTAGGTCGTAATCGTTGATTATGACGATCAAATATCTGATATGCAAATACCCTATCTCATCTACATATCAAATGTCGCATTCAACGAATGCGACCTACAAACTCAATCCTAAATTCCCAAAACCTATCTTTTATCCTCTCAATCCTCAAACTTATTACTCCACTAATAAATAGTCTGAATTTTTGATGTAGTAATAAAACAACACTCGATAAAAAAAATATAGATTTAAAAAATATCAAAGCTTTCTAATTTTTTAATACAAAATAGTATAATATCAAAACAAATTCAAAAAGAGAAGTTATGATAAAAACATTTGATAACAAAGTTAGTATTGTTGGGGAAGATTTAAAAAAGTCTATCTTACCTGATAGTAAGCTAAGTGTAGCTTCTTCGATATTTTCTATATATGGTTATCAAAGTTTAAAAAAAGAGTTAAACTCCATATCTGAGTTAAGATTTATATTTACAGATCCTACTTTTATAAAAACAGATGAGAACAAAAAAGATGTTAAACTTTTTGAGATAAACAGTATAAATATCCAAAAAGCGATAAGTGGTTCAGAGTTTGAGATAAACCTAAAAAATGAACTCAAAGGACGAAATATTGCCAAAGAGTGTCGCAAATGGTGTGAAAAAAAAGTCAAATTCAAATCCAACAAAGGCAAAAACTCTATTCAACCTATGCTTATCATTGATAGTAAAGATAGTAACTCCTTGTATATAGGTATGGACGAGTTTAGCAGTGCAGGATTTGGATATAAAAAGGATAACTCAGCACTAAGAATTATAAATAAGATAGAAGACTTTACCACAACACAAGAGTATTTAAAAAACTTTGATAATGTTTGGAACGATAAAGAGATACTAAAAGATATAACAGATGAAGTTATCGCATATATAGATAACCTCTATAAAGAAAATTCGCCTGAATTTATATACTACTTGACTCTTTACAATATCTTCAATGAGTTTTTAGAAGATATAACCGAAGATGAGATAGCAAATGACAAAACAGGATTTAAAGATAGTATTATTTGGAATACACTTTATGATTTTCAAAAAGATGCAGTTCTTGGTCTTATAAACAAACTTGAAAAATACAACGGTTGTATCTTAGCTGATAGTGTCGGTCTTGGAAAAACTTTTTCGGCTCTTGGAGTTATAAAGTATTATCAAGAGAGAAACAAATCTATACTTGTCCTATGTCCTAAAAAACTAGGCGACAACTGGAAAACATTTTTGAACAACTATGAAGACAACCCTCTTTTGAAAGACAGATTTAACTATGATGTCCTATATCATACAGACCTACTAAGAGAAAAAGGTTTTTCAAACGGTGTAGATTTATCTCGTATAAACTGGGCAAATTATGATTTGATAGTGATAGATGAATCACACAATTTTAGAAATAATGATGCTAGAAAAGAAAAAACCACAAGATACCAAAAACTTTTAAATATCATAAAAACTGGTGTTAAAACAAAACTACTTATGCTTAGTGCAACTCCTGTAAACAACCGTTTTACTGATCTGAAAAATCAAATCGCCTTAGCTTATGAAGGGCATACAAACAAGATAGATGAAAAGTTAAATATCTCCTCTTCTATCGACAATGTTTTAAGAAAAGCTCAACAAACTTTTAACAACTGGTCTAAACTTCCTGAACCTGAGAGAACTTCTAAGAACCTACTAAGAGAATTAAATAAAAACTATGACTTCTTTAAACTTTTAGACTCTGTCACTATGGCAAGAAGTAGAAAGCATATAGAAAAATACTATGATATGAACTCTATTGGAAATTTCCCAAAAAGACTAACTCCAAAGTCATTGTATTGTGAGCTTACAGATATAAAAGAGGTTATGAGTATAGAAAAGATCTATCAATACTTAACAAAGTTTAACATGTCTGTATATAGTCCATTTTCTTATATCTTTGAAAGTAGATTAGAGTTTTATAGTGATTTGTATGATAGTGAGATAAGTGAAACTTCCAGACTAAAACAGTCAAACAGAGAAAATGCTCTAAAAACTCTTATGAAGATAAACTTTTTAAAAAGACTTGAAAGCTCAGTGGATAGTTTTAGGATAACACTAAAAAACTTTATAACAAACCTAGATACTGTTATAGACAAGATAGAAAAGTATGAAAATGGAGATAGAACTGTCAAACTTGAAGAGGTTGAAGACTTAGATAGTGATTATGATGAAGATTGGTTAGATGAAGAGTTTAGTATCGGAAAAAAAGTTAAGATAAATTTACAAGATATGGATATAACCAGATGGAAAACTGATATGCTACTTGATAGAGAGATAGCTTCCAAGATACTAAAAGATATGAATTTGATCTTACCTCAAAATGATATAAAACTTCAAACACTAAAACAGCAGATAAAAGAAAAGCTACAAAACCCTATAAATGAAAACAACAAAAAACTTATAATCTTTACAGCATTTAGCGATACAGCAAACTATCTTTTTGATAAGTTAAAAGATTTCAATACCTCACTTGGACTAAATACAGCTAAGATAACTGGAAGTGGCACAAACAAAGCAACGATAAATATAGACAAAGAGTTTAACAACCTACTTTCACACTTTTCTCCTATATCAAAAAAGAAAAAGTTAAAATCAAAAAGTGAGGAGATAGATATACTTATAGCTACTGACTGTATCAGTGAGGGGCAAAACTTACAAGATTGTGATACTTTGATAAACTATGATATTCACTGGAACCCTGTTAGGATTATTCAAAGATTTGGTAGGGTTGATAGGATAGGAAGTAAAAACAAAGTAATACAACTCATAAACTTTTGGCCTCAGATAAGTTTAGATGAGTATATCAACTTAAAGACAAGAGTTGAAACTCGTATGTTTATGGTGGATACTACTGCAACAGGCGAAGACAATGTCTTGACAAACAAATCCAGCGAAATGGATTTTAGAAAAAAACAGCTTCAACAGTTACAAAATGAAGTAGTGGATTTGGAAGATATAGATAACTCTATATCTATTACAGATTTAGGACTAAATGATTTTAGAATGGATCTTTTAAACTACATAGAAGAAAAAGGAGATATAAAATCAGCTAGTTTAGGAGTAAATACCGTTTGCAAAAAGGATTTATCAAAAAACATAGACGAAGGAGTTATATTTGTCCTCAAAAATATCAACAGTGATATAAATATAGACAACACAAACCAACTACACCCTTTTTACTTGGTTCATATAAGTAAAAATGCAGAGATACTCTCAAATCACTTAAATGTAAAAAATATCCTTGATACTATCAGGTATCTATGCAAAGGTAAAGATACTCCTATAAGTGAAGTCTATCAAGCTTTCAACGAAGAGACAAAAGATGGTAAAGATATGAGTGTTTACTCAAATCTTTTAAACAGTGCAATATCATCTATCATTGATACAAAAAATGAGAGTGATATTGATTCTCTTTTTGGAGATGGTGGAACTTCATTTTTGGAAAATGAGATAAATGGCTTAGATGATTTTGAACTTATAGCCTTTATAGTGATAAAATGATGAGTATATTTAACCTACCTACTTCAACAAATCTAAAACAGAGACTAAAAAGTGGTTTTGAAAAAAAGTTTAAAAGTAGAAAACTTTTTGAAGATATAGATAAGATCATACTTATCCATAAACTTTCAAAAAACACTATAAATATATCTCCAACAGATAATGTTTTGGAGATACTTATATTTCAGATAGATTTAAAAGTTTATAACATACCAACAAAAGCTATAAACACTATCATAAGTGCTATCCCCTACCCGATACTTTTTTACTTTACATACAAAGAAGAGTTTTGTTATGGAGTGAGCCTGATAAAAGAGAAAAAGCTTTATCTTGCTCCTTGGAACAAACAGATAGAGTTTGATTTTAACGATACAAATCTTGAGAGAGTTTATCAAGATATAGTCAAAAAGTTTTTAATAAATTTGGATAAAATAGAAAATCTAAAAAACAAAGAGATAGATTTTCAACAAGCCGTTAAGCTTGATAAAGAGATAGAGGATTTACAAAAGAAGATAAATATCTTAAAATCAAAAAGAGATAAACAAAAACAGTTCAATAAAAAAGCCGAACTAAACAAAGAGTTAAAACAGCTTCAAAAAGAGTTAGAAAAGTTAAAGGAAAGTGTGAAATGAAAAAGTTAGATATGAGTTCTATAAACTTTTGTGATGAAAATATACAAAAGATAGCAGATATTTTCCCAAATATCATAACAGAAGCAAAAGATGAAAATGGCAACACTACAAAAGCGATAGATTTTGAACTTTTGAAACAAGAGTTATCAGATGTTGTAGTAGATGGGAACAAAGAGAGATACTCCATAAACTGGCCAGGAAAAAAAGAGGCTATCTTAAAAGCAAATCAACCTATCAACAAAACTTTAAGACCAGTAAAAGAAGATAGTAAAAATTTTGATACTACTGAAAATCTCTATATAGAAGGAGATAACCTAGAAGCATTGAAACTTTTACAAAAAAGTTATCTTGGAGCTATCAAGATGATTTACATTGATCCTCCATACAACACAGGAAAAGACTTTATATACAAAGACAACTTTACAAGAGACAAAGAAGAAGAGTTAAGAGAAAGTGGGCAAATAGATGAAGATGGTGGACGACTTGTAACAAATCTTGATAGCAATGGAAGGTATCACAGCGATTGGCTTAGTATGATGTACCCAAGACTAAAATTAGCTAGAAACTTACTTAAAGATGATGGAGTGATATTTATCTCTATCGATGATAATGAAGTGCATAATCTTAGGAAGATTTGTGATGAGATTTTTGGGGAAGATAATTTTGTAGATAATATGATTTGGAAAAAAAGATATGGAGGTGGAGCTAAAGAAAAATATTTGGTTTCTTTACATGAGTATATGTTGGTTTATGCTAAGAATATTGAGTTTTTAGGTGAGCTTTTTATTCCTCTTGATGATGAAAGTATAAAAAGATATTATAAATTAAAAGATAAAAATTTTGATATAAGGGGACCATATAGAACACACCCATTAGAAGCTGGAAAAGCCGTTGATGAAAGACCAAATTTAGTTTTTGATATTACTGCTCCAGATGGCTCAATAATAAAACCTAAAAGGCAATGGTACTGGAATAAAGAAAGAGTTGAAAATGCTATTTTAAATGGAGAAATAGAATTTGTAAAAAATAAAGATGGAGAATGGACTGTCCATAGTAAACAATATTTAAAAGATGAAAATGGAATTATTAGACAAACAAAAGCTTTTTCAATTGTAGATGATGTATATAGTCAGCATGGTACAAATGAAACAATTGATATATTTGGTAATGCAAAACTTTTTTCATATCCAAAACCTACTAAATTGATTAAAAAGCTTCTTCATATAGGTTTGTCAAATACTGACATTATCTTAGACTTCTTCTCAGGCTCAGCAACAACAGCCCATGCAGTTATGCAACAAAATGCCGAAGATGGAGGAAATCGTAAGTTTATCATGGTTCAAATCCCAGAGCCAACAGATCCCAAAAGTGAAGCGAATAGAGCTGGATATAAAAATATCTGTGAGATAGGAAAAGAGCGAATTCGTCGTGCAGGAGATAAAATCCTCTCAACCCTCAACTCTAACTCCTCAACCCTAGACATCGGTTTTAGAGTATTAAAAGTTGATAGCTCAAATATGAAAGATATATACTACACCCCAAAAGAGACAAACAAAGAGAGCCTATTTGATAGCATAGACAACATAAAAGCCGATAGAACACCACTAGACTTACTTTTCCAAGTTTTACTAGATAGTAGAGTTGAACTATCCGACAAAATAGAAACAAAAATCATAAAAGATAAAGAGGTATATTTTGTAGATGAAAACGAACTTGTAGCTTGTTTTGAAGACAACTTAAATGAAGAGTTCATAAGAGAGTTAGCAAACGAACTAAAAGACAAAGATATTTTAAGAGTTGTCTTTAAAGATACAGCATTTGACAGAGACGATCTAAAAGACAATGTAGAGCAAATATTTAAACAAATTTGTCCAAACACAGAAGTATGGGCGATATAGGATGATTTTTAAAGGTTAGTTAAATGGGTAAAATTATAAACAATGAATTTATTCAAGATATAAAAACTCTTTTAGATACTGCAAGAAATAGAGTCTATCAAAATATAAACAACATTATGACAAAAACATATTTTGAAATAGGTAAAAAAATAGTTGAAGAAGAGCAAGATGGCAAAGCAAAAGCTGAGTATGGAAAAGAGCTTTTAAAAACACTCTCATCAGAACTAACCAAAGAGTTTGGCAAAGGATTTTCAGTAAGAAATTTAGAGCAAATGAGGAAGTTTTATCTTGTATATCAAAAAACGAAGACACCGTCTGCGAAATTTGAACTAAGCTGGTCTCATTATATATTTTTATCAAGAATTGACAATGAAGATGAAAGAAGTTTTTATGAGATAGAGGCTATAAAAAACAGTTGGAGTTTAAGAGAGCTTAGAAGAGTGTTTGATACCGCTTTATTTGAACGACTTGCTTTAAGTAGAGATAAGAAAAAAGTTAAAGAGTTAGCAACCAAAGGACAGATTATCCAAACTCCACATGATTTGATAAAAGATCCATATATTTTAGAGTTTGTTGGACTTGAAGAAAAAGCAAGTTATAGTGAGAGCGAGTTAGAGCAAAAGCTTATAGATAAGATTGAGCATTTTTTGCTTGAGCTTGGTCGTGGATTTACTTTTGTGGCTCGTCAAAAAAGATTTAGTTTTGATGAAGAACATTTTAGAGTTGACTTAGTTTTTTATAATCGAATTTTGCGATGTTTTGTTTTGATTGATTTAAAAATAGGGAAGCTAAAGCACCAAGATTTGGGGCAGATGATGATGTATGTAAACTATTTTGATAGATTTGAAAAAACTGAAGATGAAAACCCAACTATAGGCATAATACTCTGTAAAGATAAAAATGAAACATTAGTGGAGATTACATTGCCAAAAGATACACAAATCTTTGCAAGTTCTTATAAAACAGTTTTACCAAACAAAGATGAGTTAAAAAATATTTTAGAAGATAAAAATTCTATAGGATTATAAGTAGGTAACATAAGATGAATATCAAGTTTAAAGTTCAAGAGTATCAAACTGAGGCTGTAAAATCAGTAGTTGATTGTTTTGAGGGGCAACCATTAGAAAATATAGATACTGTTTATAAGATAGATCCGGGGAAAAACAATGATTTATTTGTAGAGGATGGTATAAAAAACAGTTCTTTAAAAATAACTCATAACCAACTTTTGGAAAATATCCAAAAAGTACAACAAGCTCAAAATCTACCTATCTCAAATGCAGTAGAAAAAACACCAGTTTCGTCAATAAATCTTGAAGTTGAGATGGAAACAGGAACAGGTAAAACCTATGTCTATATAAAAACAATGTTTGAGTTAAACAAAAAATACGGATGGAACAAATTTATCATAGTAGTTCCTAGCATTGCCATAAGAGAGGGAGTTTATCAAACTTTTGAACTGACAAAAAAACACTTTTTACAAATGTATGAGGGTAATATTTTTCCTTTTATATATAACTCAAAATCTCTACATGAGTGTGAGAGTTTTGCAAGTAGCAGTGATATAAATGTCATGATAATAAATATACAAGCTTTTAATGCTCGTGGAAAAGATGCTAGAAAAATATATGAGGAGTTAGATAGTTTTAACTCTCGTCGTCCTATAGATGTCATAAAAGCTACAAATCCTATCTTGATAGTTGATGAACCTCAAAAGATAGATGGTGATAGCAAAAAGTATTCTAAAAGTTATCTATCTTTAAAAGAGTTTAATCCTCTTATGATACTAAGTTATTCGGCAACTCATAAAAAGATAAGAAACAAAGTTTATAGACTAGATGCCCTAGATGCCTACAATAAAAAGTTAGTTAAAAAAATACAAGTTAGAGGTATATCAGTAAAAGGGCTTAGTGGAAGCAGTGCTTATATATACTTTTCAGATATTGTTATATCTTCAAATAAACCTCCTATGGCAAAACTAGAAATAGAGATCAAACAAGGAAGTGGTATCAAAAGAGATATAAGAAATATAAATGTAAAAGACGACTTATATACTATCTCAAATGGATTGGATGAGTACAAAGGTTTTGTAGTTATAGAGATAGATCCAAACAAAAACAGTATAAGTTTTGAAAATGGAAAAACTATAAGCTGTGGAGAGGCAACAGGTGATGTCAATGAAGCAACTTTAAGAAGATTGCAGATAAGAGAAACTATAAAAGCCCACTTAGAAAAAGAGCAAAGACTTTTTTATAAAGGTATCAAAGTTTTAAGTCTATTTTTTATAGATGAAGTTAAAAAGTATAGAGTATATACAGATGAAGGAGAAGAACAAGGAGACTATGCTAAGTATTTTGAAGAGGAATATCAAAAAGCTGTATCAGAGCTAGGAACTCTTTTAACTCCTGAGTATGCAAAATATCTAAAAAACATATCGGCACAAGAGACACACAAGGGGTATTTTGCACAGGATAAAAAAAGTAAAAAGCTCATCGATCCAAAAGTAAAAAATTCAGGTGAGATGAAAGGACAAAGTGATGATGTAAGTGCTTATGATTTGATACTAAAAGACAAAAAAAGACTTTTAAGCTTACAAGAGCCTACAAGGTTTATATTTTCTCACTCAGCATTAAGAGAAGGATGGGACAATCCAAATGTTTTCCAGATCTCAGCACTAAAACATGTAGATCTTGGCAATGAGACTTCAAGAAGACAAGAAGTAGGAAGAGGACTTAGAATATCTATTGATAAAAATGGTAATCGTATGGATAATCCTTTGACAGTCCATGATATAAATATCTTAACAGTTATAGCAAATGAAAGTTTTCAAGACTATGTTGCTTCTTTACAAAAAGAGATAAAAGAAAGTCTATCTCAAAGACCTATAAAAGCAAATAAAGAGTATTTTGTAGATAAATATATCATAACCGAAAATGACAAAATAAAAATAGACGAGACAATGGCGACTGCTATATATAGATACCTTTTGAAAAATGATTATATAGATGATGAAGATAAGATAAGCTCTATCTATCATGAAGCAAGAAAAAATGATACTTTAGAAATTTTGCCTGAAGCACTTCGTCCATATACTCAGCAGATTATAAAACTGATAGATGGTGTTTTTGATGAAAAAACTTTAAATGATATAGCAACAGATGAACATACCAAAAAACTAAATCCAAGAAATAGTAACTTTGATAAAAAAGAATTTTTAGCCCTATGGGATAAGATAAATAAAAAAGCTATATACACAGTTAAGTATGATAGTAATGAATTGATAAAAAAATGTATCTATAAGTTAGATCATGAACTCAGAGTTAAAGCTTTGACTTATACTGTGATAGAGGGTTCACAAAAAGATAAAATCGACTTTGAAGATATAACAAACAAAGATAGTTTTGAAGTCAAAAAACAAGAAACTATTATAGATGATAGTGATATAAATAGCTTTGTTAAGTATGACCTAGTTGGTAAAATCGCAAAAGAGACTAAACTAACAAGAAAAACCATAGTCCAAATACTTACAAATATAAATCAATCTACTTTTAATAAGTTTAAAATAAATCCAGAAGATTTTATAAATGTAGCTTCAAGACTCATAAACGAAGCAAAAGCTACAACCATCATCGAGCATTTAACTTATGATAGTATAAATGAAACACACAATATAGAAGATATTTTTACAATCAATCAAGATATAGATTTTCAAAAAGCAAAAAAAGTAAATCGTCATATTTATGACTATGTTATGACTGATTCTAAAAATGAAAAAGAGTTTGTAAGCCAGTTAGATATAGATAGTAAAGTCTCAGTATATGCAAAACTACCAAAAAGCTTTTTTATCCCTACCCCAGTTGGAAACTACAATCCAGACTGGGCGATAGTTTTTGAAAAAGATAAAGTAAAACACATATACTTCATAGCAGAAACAAAAGGAGATATGTCCACTTTGGAACTTAGACCTGTTGAAGAAGCAAAAATAAATTGTGCTAAAAAGTTTTTTAAAACCATTAGCAATGAACAAGTTGTGTATGATAAAGTAGATAGCTTTGAAGAGTTGATGAAGATAGTGAGATAAATTTGAGGAATTATAGTAATAATTATGAAATCTAATATCAAACCTAACTATCTAAGTATATGCCCAACACCTTTGATATAATATGTAGTCACTATATCTTTAAAAAACTCATATGCTTCACTAACATCTATGATAGCATCTTTTTCTCCTAAAAACAGCTCTATACTCACTCCTCTGTTTTGGAGTTCTTGGAGTTTGTCTCTATCCCATTTGTACTCTAGTAGCTCTTGGAGTTGGGTTGTGGTGCCATCTTGGAGGTAGTTTTGCATAGAGAAGTTTGATGGGTAGGAGATGTTTTGTAAAAAGGCTTTGATATAGTCATCTTTGGAGGTTTTGAAGTATCTAAGCTGGGTTCGTTTGAAGCTTGGCTTTTGGTTTTGGAAA
>Ga0256828_1002470_pt1 | contig 10988 bp, 8 predicted proteins | sample CV88metaG_FD_185993 | JGI IMG/M metagenome (GOLD analysis project Ga0256828, IMG submission 185993) | Hydrothermal vent microbial communities from East Pacific Rise, Pacific Ocean - CV88 | ecosystem: Environmental > Aquatic > Marine > Hydrothermal vents | place: Pacific Ocean: East Pacific Rise... | reverse complement strand
GTGGAGAGATTGAAGTGGCACCGGACGCTTCCAAAGAAGAGATCATTGAAGCTGCAAAAGCTTCTGTTTCCAAATGGTTAGAGGCAAAAGAGATCGTCAAAGAGATCGTTGTTCCTAAAAAACTTGTCAATCTGGTTATAAAAGGTTAAGTATGAAAAATCTGCTCAAATTCTTGTTGTTAAGTGCTTTGCTTTTTGAGTTGAGCGGATGTGGATACAAGCCAAGTTCAAAATATGCGCGTAAAGTTGTCGGAGAGAGAATATATACAAAAGTTATCATCTCTGAACAGAATCCCGAGAACAGTGTGCTCATAAAAGATGCTGTAGATAGTGCAATCATAGAAGTTTTTAATGCTTCTCTCTCTGAAAAAAAGTATGCAGATACAACTTTGGTATTTAGTATATCTCAACCTAGTTATATACCTATACAGTATAACAATGATGGATTTATTATCGCTTACAGAGCTACAGTTATTTTAACTATAATACGTGAAACAGATGATACAAAAAAAAGATACAGTGCAAAAGGAACATATGACTTTACTATTGCACCGAATGCAGTAATTACAGATCAGGAGCGATTTGAAGCGATACGAAACAGTGCACAAAAAGCGATATCTTCTTTTATTGCACAGGTTTCAGCCGAAGGTTCCAGAGTAGGAGAATAAGATGACTATACAGACAATAATCAATAATGCAGTCAAGCGTTTAAAGGCAGAAGGTAAACTTCTGACTCCTGATTTTTATGCAGAAGCTTTTTGTAAAGAGGCTCAGCGTGCAAAGATGAGCGTTGAAGATTGTAATCATCTTACAAAATATCAAGATATGCTCAGTAAAGATTTACAAAAAGATTTGAAAAGTTATCGTATAAAAACGATGAGCGAATTTGTCCGTTTTCTTATATCGAAACTCAATCGTACCAATCCTACACAATGCTCTAACCTTTTAGAGGCAGAGACACTTCTTTGTAAAAGAGCTTTGCAGGTTATTACAGTACTGCATAACAAAGAGGCAAGTGAGCTTGCTCAAAAATCGATAGAACTTTTAGAAAATGCACCACAGCCTCAACAAGTGGATGAATTTCGCCAAAGATGGGTTAATTTTTTAACGACCTATGATGATACTTTTTTACAAAACCTTAAAGCAGTCGGTGATGTAGATAGCCAAGATCTGAAAAAGACGATAGAGAATCTTCATCTTCTCTCCTCTGAGTGTAGTGATGCAATGAGTAGTGTTGATTTAGAGAAGATATCTAAGCTGCTTGTTGCTTCATTTGTTCCCTCTATCGCCTCAAGTGTAAATGATACTATTGCAGACATTAGTCAAAAGATACGAAACAATCCTGAAATATTAGAGAGTCAAGATATAGAGCGAGAGATAAAAGCAGCGATTGCTTTGCGTATAGCACTTGATAAAGAGAGTGTCAAAGAGATGGTTGAGTCAATTGACGGTGTGCTTGATAAACTTTCGCTGCGTCTTATTGATATGATAGAGAGCTCAGATAACTCAAATGCAGAGATTCAGGCGATTAAAAAAGAGCTGGAGTCTTATACGGAAGAGTCAGTTACAAACTTTAAAATAGCACATAAAAAGCTCTTTACCATAGCTGTAGCTCTTGAAGAGAATACTGAACTGCTCAGTAAAGATCTCAAAGGGCACAATGAAGATGTCTCTGCGTTGAGTAGAAAGGTGAAAAAACTTGAACAGGAACTCAAAGAGGCAAAAAAAGAGTCTAAAGAGGACTTTTTAACGAAGCTTTTCAATAAACGTGCGCTTGATGAGTTTTTGGAGCTTAAAGAGGCAGAGTTTCAGCGTTATGAACGAGGTTATGTTATTGTAATGTTTGATTTGGACCACTTTAAAAATGTCAATGACAAATATGGACACGAAGCTGGAGATGCTGTTCTTGCTGCTTTTGGAAAAATTTTGAAAAAATTAGCAAGAAAAGTAGATGTAGTTGGACGTTTTGGTGGAGAGGAATTTTTAGCACTTTTGAGCGATACTGATTTACAAGGAGGTGTTGCTTTTGCAAAAAAAGTACTGAACCAAGTAGAGAAGTCCCGTTTTATGTATAAAGGAAAACGTATAAAAATAACTGTAAGTGCAGGAGTGAGTGAACGATCAAAACATATTTCTCTTCATGCAACAATTAATTCTGCAGATGAATACCTTTACATTGCGAAGAAAAACGGTAGAAACAGAGTTGAGTATAAAAAGTAGTGTTAGAAGATTTTTTAGACAAAAAACCTCTCTATTATGATGAGATAGATTATGAGAGAATGCCGCGTGTATATAGGCGTATTAAGGAGCATTTCTCTTTTGGAAAAATAATCCATATTATCGGAACAAACGGTAAAGGAACAACAGGTAGATTTTTAGCAACTGCACTCTCACGCAGCGGCTTTAATACCGGACACTATACCTCTCCTCATATTCTTACTTTTAATGAACGTATCTGGTTTAATGAAAAAGATGTTTCTATGGAAGAGCTGGAAGAGACGCATAAAAAACTGCTCTCTGTCCTCACGCAAGAGGAGGCAGACTCTTTGAGTTATTTTGAATATACAACACTCCTTGCGATGCTCTATTTTTCTCATCAAAGTGATTATATTATTCTTGAAGCGGGTCTTGGAGGCTGTGATGATGCAACGGCTGTTTTTGAGAAAGAGCTGACACTTGTGACACCTATTGACAAAGACCACGAAGCGTTTTTGGGAAGAAGTATAGATGCCATAGCCCGTAAAAAACTAGGAGCTATACAAAAAGCAGCCATCATAGCAAAACAGTCACATGGAGATGTCTATGAAGTGTTGCGTGAGCTTCAGGAGAGTAGAGGATTTGTAAGCTATGATTATAAGGAGTTCTTAGAAGATAGAGACAGAGATGCTCTTTATAGGATTGCCAAGCATGAAAAATTACCGGAGTATCTGCGTGAGAATCTCTCTATGGCAATAGCAGCACTTAACTATTTACAGCTCTCTTATAGAGTAGAAGATTTCTACAATGCACGTCTTTTTGGTCGCTTAACAAAGCTGAATGAGAATATTATCGTTGATGTGGGACATAATCTGCTTGCTGCCAAATCAATTTTTGAGAGTTTAAAGCCAAAGAAATATATTTTAATCTATAATAGCTATAAAGATAAGAACTATAAAGAGATTCTCTCTGTTTTAAAACCTATTATTGAGTATGTAGAGCTGATAGATGTCTATAATAACAGAATTGAAGAGAGCTGTTACATTCAAGAGGCGCTGGATTTATTAGAGATATCTTATAGAAAATTTGAGCAGATTCAAGAGGATAAGAGCTATCTGGTATTTGGCTCTTTTAGTGTTGTGGAAGCATTTTTAAAGGAGTATCGTGGATAAGCACTTTACGATTACTATTCATGATGAAAACGGATTGAAGCAGTTTAACCTGCATCAGTTTGTGAAAAAAGTCCTCCTCTATACCTTTTTCTCTTTTGCTTTTTTGGGTGTTATAGGTGTGGGGGCCATACTCTATCTCAATTATAATGTAGATAGACTGCAGAAGAAAAAAGAGAGTATAGAGAGTGCCTATACAGAACTTAAAAAGAAGCATGAGAGCCTGGAAGCTACGATGAAGGCTACGCGTTATTCGCTTCTTGTAAAGAAAAAAGAGCTCAATGAACTCTCTGATTCTCTTTCTGAAATAGAGACATTGATTGGATTGAAGCCTATTGAAGATGAGTCTCTTAAAGAGCGTGTAAGTGTTGCAAAACTTAGCTCATCTGAGAGAGCGACTTTGATGCAACTTATTCCCAACGGCTCTCCTATTGAGTATCACGGTATTACAAGTAAATTTGGCTATAGAATACATCCTACGCTTATGCGCAGAGAGTTTCACAGAGGAACTGATTTAAGAGCGAAGATGAAAACACCTGTCTATGCAACTGCCGATGGTATTGTAGAGTGGGCAGGGTATCATAAACGAAGCGGTTATGGAAATTTAATTATACTTGAACACAGTTACGGATTTAAGACATACTTCGGACATTTAAACAAAATTGTGATAAAATCAGGACAATTTGTCAAAAAAGGGCAGTTAATAGGTTACACGGGTAATTCAGGCTTGAGTAACGGACCGCATCTGCACTATGAGATCCGTTTTATTCAACGTCCGCTGAACCCTTTTTATTTTATAAAATGGACACAAAAAAATTACAATCAAATATTTGAGAAGGAGAAAAAGGTACCATGGCAATCTTTAATAATGGCGATGTCGCGAATAAAAGTGGTTCAACCGACACAAACACAACAATCATCACAGCCGGCGCAAAAATCAAAGGAGAGATAGAACTCTCATGCAATCTTTTTATAGATGGAGAACTTGAGGGAAGCATTACATCTTCTAAAGAGGTAACTATTGGGAAAAATGGTAAAGTTAAAGGCAATATTATTACCGATAGAGTTGTTGTACAGGGTTATGTAGAGGGTGAAATAGAGGCTGACAGAGTCGATATTAAAGCTGCGGGTCACGTAAGCGGAGAGATTACATCTATTGAACTTGTTATTGAGTCCAAAGGTATTTTTGAGGGTACTTCAAAAGTTAAAAACAGCTCAAATCATCTTGTTTCGGAGAAAAAAGCAGATTAATGTCCCAAGCCCCATTTTATAACTATCTAAAAAATCAAAAAAGAGATATTGACCTTCTTATATGTGAAGATATCAAAGAGGCACAGCAGCTTGAGAGTGTAGCAGAGTTTTTTCATCAGGATGTTTTGCTCTTTCCTGATTTTCGTCCTACTTATGGGGATGACCTTCGCTCCTATAAAGAGGAGCTGCATGAACTCTTGGCAAAATTGCGTACTTACTATAGTGCAAAGAAGAAGCCTTTGGTTATTACGCCTTTAAAAACAGTTCTTTTTCCACTTCCAAAAGCTAAAATCTTACAAACAACGACTCTGGAGTTTGGAAGTGAGATAGATTTGAGTGCTTTTAAAGAGCAGATGCTCTTTTGGGGATATACCTTTGTAGATATGGTGCAGGTAGAGGGGGAGATATCTCATCGTGGCGATATTATCGATATCTTTGTCCCTTCGGCAAAGAATCCCTACCGAATCTCTCTTTTTGATACTGAAGTAGAACAGATTAAGGCCTTTGAGCTTGATACACAAAGAACTATGGGTGATGAACTGGACTCCATAGAGATTGCTGCAGCATTTTTCTCACTTGATGAAGAGGCATTTGAAGCTATAAATAAAAAGATAGACGCAAGCGAATTTGACGCACTCTCACGCGATATTGCTTCACTTGGGTTCTGGCATTTGGATGATTTGGCTGAGAACTTTTTAGAGGGCAAAAAAGCGATGCTCTCGCATACTATGCAAAATGCGCTTATTGATGCCTATGCTATTAACAACCCACAAATCTCACGTGAGCAGTTTGAACTTGATGTTCTGCCTGAGAGTGAGTCTGTGCGTGAGCTTGTTGTTGCAAATGCTGAGCAGCTTTTAAAGGTACACAAAGATAAAAAGATAACAATTATTGCAGCCAATAAGGCAACTATCAAGCAAGCGGGCATTTATGATACAACAAACATCAACGTAGTTGAAGCGCCTTATATCTTAAATATTATTACAGATGATGAGCTTGTCATCTCGCTAAACAAGCCCGATAAAAAACGCCGTCGTCGTAAAAGTTCTATACTGCTTGATGATTTAAAAGCGGGTGATTATGTTGTCCATGAGGATTATGGTGTCGGTATATTTGAGAAGATTGAACAGGCTGAAATTCTCGGCGGTGTCAAAGATTTTATTGTAATCAAGTATGTCGGAGATGACAAGATACTCCTTCCTGTTGAAAATCTGGACTATATAGATAGATACATTGCCGGTGGAGGAAGTGTTCCCGTTTTAGATAGACTTGGAAAAGGGAACTTTGGCAAGTTAAAGGCAAAAGTTAAAAAGCGTCTTTTGGAGATTGCAGGACAGATTGTAAATACCGCAGCAGCACGGGCACTTATAAAAGCACCCAAAATTGTTTTAGAAAAAAGAGAGCTTGAAGATTTTCAAAAACTTTCAGGTTTTGACTATACAGAAGATCAAAAACAAGCTGTTGATGAGATACTGCGTGAGATGGCAAGCGGACATATTATGGACAGGCTCTTAAGTGGTGATGTCGGTTTTGGAAAGACAGAAATCGCACTCAATACCATCTATGCCGCTTATAAGTCCGGCTTTCAGTCGGCGTTTATTGTTCCTACAACGCTGCTCTCTGCACAGCACTTTAGAAGTCTGGATGAGCGATTTAGTGAGCTTGGTATTCGCTATGCAAAGCTGGACAGATTTGTAAGCACAAAAGATAAAAATGCCATTATAAAAGGGCTGGCAAGCGGTGAGATTGATTGTGTTGTGGGGACACATACGCTCTTTGGTCTGGAGTTTAAGAATTTGGGTGTGGTTATCATAGATGAAGAGCATAAGTTTGGAGTGAAGCAAAAAGAGAAGATAAAAGAGCTCTACCACAATGTGCATCTGCTCTCCATGAGTGCCACGCCAATTCCACGCTCGCTTAATCAGGCACTCAGCTCCATTAAAACGATGAGTCAGCTCCTCACAGCTCCTAGTGAGCGTCAAGGGGTGCGTACCTTTGTCAAAGAGTATGATGAGAAACTTATAAAAGAGGTTATTTTGCGTGAGCTTCGTCGTGGCGGGCAGGTCTTTTATGTGCATAACTCGATTGATCATATGCCGATTAAAGAGGGTGAGTTAAAAGCGATTTTGCCAGATTTGAGAATTTTAATGCTGCACTCAAAAATTTCGGCCGTTCAGACAGAAAAAGAGCTGCTTAAATTTGAAGCGGGTGAGTATGACTTGATGATAGCAACGAGTATTATTGAGAGTGGTATTCATATGCCTCGTGTCAATACTATTATTGTTGATGGAGCTGACAGGTTTGGTATTGCAGACCTGCACCAGTTGCGTGGGCGTGTCGGGCGTGGAAATGTTGAAGGCTTTGCCTACTTTATAGTTCAAAACAAAGAGGTACTGACAGATGAGGCGAAAAAGCGTCTGCTTGCACTTGAGTCTAACTCTTTCTTGGGTTCTGGTTCCGTACTTGCGCACCACGATTTAGAGATTCGCGGCGGTGGTAATCTGGTAGGCGATGCACAGAGCGGCCATATAAAAAATATTGGTTATTCCCTCTATCTCAAGATGTTAGAAGATGCCATTAAAGAGCTGAGCAATACCAAAGAGAGTACTCGTATCAAAGTGGATATAAAACTTACAATCTCTGCATATATCTCTGATGAAGTGGTCCAAGAGGACAGACTCCGCCTTGATATCTATCGTCGTCTCTCTCACGCAGAAGAGGCCGTTGAGATATATGAGATAGAAGAGGAGGTAATAGACCGTTTTGGAGAGCTTGATATGCCGACAAAACAGTTCTTTGAGCTGATGGTAATAAAACTTTTGGCCTTGGAGAAAAAGGTAAAATCTATTACAAACTATGGACAAAATATCACTTTTAGCTATCTTGATGATACCAAAGAGACAATAAAATCTGATAGTAAAGATGATGATGACATTATTAAAGCGACACTCTCATATTTGAGAAATAAAAAGGCAAAGGCGTAAGAATGAAGATAGCTTTTATTGGCGATATAGTAGGGCGTCCAGGACGGGAGATGATTAAATCTTTTTTGCCAAAACTGCGTGAGGATGAGGGGCTTGACTTTGTCATAGCCAACTATGAGAATGCTTCGCACGGCTTTGGATTGACAAGCAAAAACTGCAAAGAGCTCTTCTCTTACGGTATTGATGTAATGACAGGAGGAAACCACTCTTGGGATAAAAAAGATATTTTTCCTCTCTTTGAGACATATGAGATTTTGCGTCCGCATAACTACCCTGATGGTGTAGCTGGAGAGGGGTGTAGAGTCTATGAGGTTGCAGATGAGAAATTGGCTGTAATCAATCTTATGGGACACTATGGTATGCCTTATTGTGATAATGCTTTTCGTTGTGCAAAAAGTAGTGTGGAGAAGTTGCGTGAGGATGGTGTTGCTAATATCTTCATAGATTTTCATGCAGAAGCTACAAGTGAAAAGCGTGGAATGATGATGCTTTTAGAGGGAGAGGTGAGTGCCATTATAGGAACACACACGCATGTGAGCAGCGATGATTTTCAGATAGCAAACGGGACGGCCTATTTGAGTGATATAGGGCTTAGCGGATGTCGTGACAATGTCATAGGGATGGATAAAAAAGTTCCTCTGCAGCAGTTTTTAACGGGAATGAAAGGGCACTTTGATATTCCTAAAAAGTGTAAAAAGATACTTCAGATTGCCATTATGGAGCTAAATGAGGGAGCGTGCATAGAGGCATATAAACTTAAAATCTTTGATGATGGCAGAGTTATACGAAGTGAGGCCTGGTTAGAGGAGTAGCTGAGATTTATGCTGCAATATCTGAGTATATGAAAGGTTAAGAGTGAGTGCAAATATCGTTATAGTAGAAGATGAAGAGGATTTATTAGAACTTTTGGAGTACAACCTTCAAAAAGAGGGCTTTGAGACTATAGGTTTTTTAAATACAAAAACTGTCGCACAGATTCTTGATGAAGAGGAGATAGACCTTCTTATAATGGATAGAAATCTTCCTGGTGTTGAGGGGAGTCACTTTGTAAAAGAACTGCGTGAGGATGGCATAGAGATTCCTGTTATCTTTTTGAGTGCAAAAGATAGTGATGAGGATATAGAAGAGGGTTTTATGCACGGCGGGGATGATTATATGACAAAACCCTTCAATATGAAAGAGCTTATATTGCGTGTGCGCTCTATATTGAGAAGAACCTCAAAACATCACAAGGAAGGCAAACTCGCCTATAGAGACCTCCTTTTGGACAAAGCGACAAGAGAGCTTTTTGTAGATGGAAAGAGTGTTGAGGTGACAAAACTTGAGTTTGACCTTTTAAGTGAGTTTATCTTAAATAAAAACTCTGTTTTGGATAGGGATTATCTTTTGGAAAATGTCTGGGGAGATAGTGAAAGTTACCAATACAAAACGGTCAATGTAGCCATTAACAGACTCAAAGAGAAGATAGACCCTGACAAAGACAAAGAGTATATCCAAACTGTTCGCGGGGTTGGCTACAAGCTGGCTTAAATCTTTGACTGTATGGTTACTTTTTTTGCTTCAAAGAGTTCAATGGCTTTTTGTACCATCGGCTCTTTTGTGATGTCTGTTCCATCTGTCTCATCCTGAGTTGAGGCCTCTGCACAGTTTGTAACACACGAAGCTGCTCCGCCTGCCTCTATATCTTCAATAGTTGATGCAGACTGCTCTCCTTGCGGCTCCTTATGCTTTGGAGGCTCCTCTTTTTTTACTATCTCACGTGAGCAGGGAACCATCTTTATGGTTGTTTGGAGTCCAAATATCTCACGTACAAGCTGTTTGATGACACCATAACCATATTTGAGACTTTTACGACACTCCTCATCTGCACAACTCTCCCAGCTTAACACTCCATTCTCAAAAGAGACAAAGCGAATCTGCTCCTCAAAACACTCTCCAAGCTGAGCATTTCTATCTTTAATTTTGGCAATAAGCGCATTAAATTGCACATTTGCCTCTGTTTTTGGTGCTGCTTTTTCTTCTTTTAGTGCAGGCTCAGGTGTTGTCTCACGCAGAGGAATAGTTGGCGCTTGAGGTGCTTGTGCTTGAGGCTCATCTTGTGTGATGATGGTAGGGGGCTCAACATCTTTTTGAAAAGACTCTATCATCTGGTCTATCTCACGAATACGAAGCGCCTCTATCATTTTAAAAAATATCATTGAGAGTACAAAAGAGCCATCTGCATTAATGCTAAAGAGGTATTTTGATTCACTTAAAATTCTAAAAAATCTGTCAAGCACAAGGGTAGAGAAGAGGGCATCTTGGTTGTACATCTTCTCTTTTAAAAAGGCGATGAGCTCATCAACGACCATCTCACTCTCATAATCTTCCAAAACCTTTGTATATTCAACCAGTTTTGCATAATCTTTTGCAAAGACGGCATTAAAAATCTCGCTGATAAATTTCGGATCAACAAGACCGAGCATATCAGTAACTGTTTGGACATCAACGTGATTTTTTGAGTAGATGATGGCCTGGTCAAGCAGGGTAAGCGTATCTCTCAGACTTCCACTCCCGCTTCGTGCCAAAATCTCCAAAGCATCGTGTTCATAGCTGATACCCTCAAGATTTAAGATGTGTGCAAGATGATCAACAATCTTGTTTGTAGCGATACTTTTAAAGCGAAAGTGCTGTGTTCGGCTAAGAATAGTAGCAGGCAGTTTGAGCGGGTCAGTCGTAGCAAGAATGAACTTCACATACTCAGGTGGCTCTTCAAGTGTCTTCAAGAGAGCATTAAAGGCCTCTTTTGTGAGCATATGGACTTCATCAATGATAAATATCTTATAACGAGCAGCAGCCGGTTTGTACTTTGTCTGCTCTATTAAATCACGAATATCATCTATTTTACGTGACGATGCACCATCCATCTCGATGATGTCCATATGACGTCCCTCTTTTGCCATAACACAGTTGGAACATTTGTCACAGGGCTGATGGCTCATTCCCTCTTCACATATAAGGGCTTTTGCAAAGATACGGGCAGTAGAGGTCTTTCCACTTCCACGAAGCCCGGAGAAGAGGTATGCGTGAGAGAGGCGGTTTGTATCTAGGGCTAGTGAGAGTGTCTGAGCAATGGTCTCTTGACCGATAAGCTCATCAAAATTGGATGGTCTGTATTTCCTCGCTAGTACTTCGTGTGCTTCACTCACATTTTGCTCCTTAAATTAGTCTGGCTATTCTAACACGCAAAGGCTTAAAAACTTGTTGATTGTTAAAGTTATGCTATAATGAACGCATAACTAAACTTCTTATACAATCTGCACTACGATCCAAAAAATCTAAAGACCATTTTTATAATTGAGTTTAAAATCAATATAATGGAAAATAATGTCATTTGACCAACTCGGTTT
>Ga0256828_1002469_pt1 | contig 10995 bp, 3 predicted proteins | sample CV88metaG_FD_185993 | JGI IMG/M metagenome (GOLD analysis project Ga0256828, IMG submission 185993) | Hydrothermal vent microbial communities from East Pacific Rise, Pacific Ocean - CV88 | ecosystem: Environmental > Aquatic > Marine > Hydrothermal vents | place: Pacific Ocean: East Pacific Rise... | reverse complement strand
CATCAAAAGAGGATTTTAATGCCATTAAATCATCCCTACTTAACTTATCTAATTCTCGATTAGCTTGACGTTTTTCCTCTTCAGTTCCTGTATCTGCTAAAATAACCAAATTCTCAATTCTCTCTTTTTCCTTACTACTGCTATTTTTAGGTGTAGAGAGATCACAAAAAATAAGTTGAGTTCCTCTAAAATCATTCCATAGTTTATATTGAGATAAGAGATGATTAATCATTATATTAACCTTGGAATTTTTGTCATCAGGAGCATTAGGATTAATCAACCTCATATCTAACGCACATTTCCTTGCTTCACTCATAATAACAAGCATATTATCATCACCCTTTTTAGGTTTCTTGGGAATATGTTCACTCCGATAGACTAAAGATGATTGAGGATATTTACCATTCTCATCAGGGACACCAATAAACATCGCTTGTTCTTCACTCCTCTCATTAATAATATTATTTGGTTTCCCTCCAATCATATCAGGAACAGCCAATCGCTTTCCTATTTTTGCTAAATGTGCTTGAATCTGTTCTCGTGTCACCACATCTGCAAAACTTCGATAGGACTGCATTAACTCTGGCATATTTTTAAATTTAGAAAGGCGTGAACGCATTTGATACTTTCCTGACGGAGAAAGTTCCCAATCAGATACAACCTCTGCATACTGCTTAACCCATGCGTCAAAGTGTAGAATATCATTCTCTTTTAATTGACCATAATCCATATATTTTTGCATGGTATACATCTCTGCAATGGTATTAGAGATAGGGGTTCCTGTCAAAAAAAAGAGATTTTTTTCTCCAGTCTCCTCTCCTAACATTCTTGCTTTAATAAAGAGGTCAAAAGCTTTTTTTGATCCCTCTGGATTTCCCAATCCACCTACACGCTGTAGAGAAGTAGTATATTGAAGATTTTTAAACTCATGAGCCTCATCAACAGCCAGTGCATCAACACCTAACTCTTTAAAAGTTACAAGTTCATCTCTATCTAAATTTAAAAGTGTCTCAACTTGATCTTCAAGCTTTGCCTTTGTTTTCTCATACTGCTTAACTGTTCGGGTATCTTTTCCCTCTATCTCACGTACTTGATCAATAGCATTATTAATGGTCTCAATCTGTTCATAGAGAAAACGTCTTGTAAATGCTGGATCATTCTGAATTTTTGTTAATTGAGAATGTGCAATGATAATAACATCATAATTTCCTGTGGTCATCTTGGAAAAAAGTAACTGTCTATTTGCTTTTTCAAAATCTTTTTTATCAGATGCTAATATATTGGCATTAGGATAAAGCTCTAACCACTCTTTAGCCCATTGCCCCACTAAGTGATTAGGAACAGCTAAAAGTTGTTTATTTACCTTGTTCATACGCTTCATCTCCATAACCGTACAAATCAATGTAGCCGTTTTTCCTGTACCCACAGTATGATCTAAAAGTATTTTTCCTTCAACAATAGCCCGATAAACAGCATTTCTCTGATGGGGTCTTAATTCAAAGATAGAATCATCAACTTTTCCAACAAATTTAAGATGAGAACCGTCATACTCTCTTGGAGCATATCTGTTAAATTTATCATTATAAATTCTTCCCAACCGTTGCCGTCTCTCTTCAGAAGACCAAATCCATTTATCAAAGGTTTCTTTTAATGCTTCCATCTTATCATTAGCTGCAATAGTTGCATCCTCATTAACACGTTTAGCAATATTACCATCACCATCAATATAGCTATCATGAATAACTATTTGTTTATTATTTAGTGCTGACACTATAATCTTTTTAAAATCTGCTCTATCTGTTTCCCATTTTCTTCTGGAACTATCGGTAGGATTAATATTAATTGTCCAATCTGCACTAAATGGTACATAGGTAGATTCTGCTTTATTCTCTGTTATCTCTTTTAAAAATTCATTCATATCACTTTCAGGAATCCAACCTGCACCAAACTGAACTGAAATATCATACGGCTCTATATCTTTGGGGATAACCTTCTCTAACTCTCTTAGATAGTTTATATTTGTAGTCTGCTTATACTTCTTTTTGACATCTCCACTTAAATACTCCTCACGAGGAACCCATCCATCTACAGGGTCATTAAAGATAAACCCTTTTGCTTCTAAACTCTTCTCTATCTTAGATTCTGATTGATTCAAGAGGCTTGACATATACGCTATATCAACAAAACCTGATTCACCCAAAGCAATATAAAGAGCCTCTTCTTCATTCTTGGCTTTCTCTGGTCGCATATATGGGTATTGTGTACGCTTGGTAAAAATTTCTGCCTTAATAGCAGATGGTTTTCGGACGGCTTCCCCTGTCTTCTTTGCAACGGTTGCTGTTACTCCTTTATCATATTTACGTTCTAATGATAAAAGAAATGGGGCATCAATATCAAATGAGAATAGTCGCTTATTAGTATTAGAACTAAGATAACCATGCTTTTTAACAAAAGCATCATAGGCACTATTTAATCTTTTTCTAATTGTCTCAATATCTTCACTGCTATAATCTTTATCTATTTGAGATTTACGTAAATCATTTGCTATTTTAACAATAGAAATCATTCCCTCTACTCGATCTATCTGTTTATGGTTAATTGTAACTTCTACTTCACCTGTCTCTTTATTGGTTCGTTTTAAAAGATAGTCAATCTTTTTAAATCTCGGTTCTCCATTCACATCAGGTAATCTAAGATTAATCTCTTTACTTGGTTGATTATACTCATCTATGGACTCTTGAACGAAAAGTGATCCAACCTTTATATCATTATCTCCAATTTTAAGGGTTTTCTCTTCTTTGGTCATATTCCCTTTAGCATAGAAAAAGATATCCTCTCTTTGATTGTTACTACCTCCATATTTATACATAATCTCAATTTTTTTAGGCAGTCTATCTATTGCCTTTTTGAGAAGCTCGTTGGTATTTTGTCCCTTTTTCTCAACTAGAGCAGGGGTTCCTCCCCCATACATGGTTCCAAATCGTCCCCACTCACCTAATAAATTCTCTTCCATATATGTAAAATATTTATTAATAGGCGTATCATTAAGCGTATCAATGTCTACCCATCCATGATCATCAGCTCTCTCTTCACGTAATCTTTTTCTAAAAAAAAGAATATCTGTAGTTACTTCGGTATGAGCTGAATCTTTAAATGCGTTATTAGGTAGACGTATAGCACCCAACAAATCAGAAGATTTATGAATATACTTCCGTGTGGTATCATCCTGTGCATCTAAAAACGCATTAGAGACCACCATTGCCATAACACCACCCTCCTCTAATGAATCAATTGCCTTTGCCATGAAGTAATTATGAATGGTTAATTTTCTAAAAGCATTCTCCTCTTTATCATGATGTTCATACTTTATATCTCCAAATGGTGGATTTCCTATAACCAAAGTAACAGGTACATGATCCATTGAAAAGTTTTGAAAACCTGTATTATAAACCTTAACACTAGGATAAAGTTCTGTTACAATTTTTGCTGTGGTAGAATCCAACTCTACACCATAAACTTTTGTATTGGATTTAAACTTTATAGGCATCGTTCCAATAAAATTACCTATTCCTATACTGGGTTCCAAAATATTTCCACCCTTGAACCCCATATTTTCAATCGCTCTCCACATCTCCTTAGTAACCTCAATTGGCGTATAAAATGAATCAAGGGTACTTCGTCTAGCTTCACTATACTCCTTTTCTCCCATAAGAGACTTCAACTCTTCTGCCTCATTCTCCCACCCTTTAACTGTAGTGTTATCCGATTTATAAAATGATTGAGGTATTCCTCCCCATCCCGTATATTTTGAGAGTCGCATTCTATCTTCTGTAGTCAACTCTATCCCCTGATCCAACTTGGCAATTACATCCAAAGCATTAATATTATTTCTAAATTTTGTCTTGGCTCCAACTTTTTCCTCTTCCCGAATCACAAAATCTGATTTTATCGGCTCCTCTTTCGGCTCTACAAGGTTTTGGTTATTTTTTGGTGCAGTTGTAGAATATTCATCATTTACTGAGGTGGCTTTTGTTTCTAAATCCTTTTCATCCACAATTTTTTTAATACTCTTTCCAAGATTCTCTTCAGTAACAATAATATCCAATTCATTAACCAATAACTCACGATGTATACTTTCACCTAAATCGAAAACATAATGATTGTTAGCTATTTCCCAAACCACTGCTCTATGAATAAAAATTGACTCTATCTCTTCCCTACTGTAATATTCATGTAAATTAAAAACTTTTATCTCATGTTTTAAAGCATCATATTCATAAGTAAATTTTCCATCATCATTAAGATGTAGATACTCTCCAATTTTAAGTAACTCATCAATTTTCATAGAGAGTAAATTTTCATTAGGAGTTTCAATCTTTACTTCAACTCTCTCTTTCGTAAGATTATTAATAACCGTAATATAATCCCCATTTTTTTGAATACCATATTTATCATAAAGGCTCTTTTTCGATAATTTACGTTTTAATATACCATCAAGAATTTCAATAATTTCATTCTCAATATCTTGATCTTTATCTCTTTTAACATCGGAACGCATTCTCTCTTCTAACATAATATCCGTATTAGGGTAATGCTCCATCCACTGATAAACAACCTCTTGTAACTCCTTATCTGTTTGAGCAACCATAATTTTATGATACATATTAACGACTAGATGGTTTAAACGATAATGTTCAAAAAGCCATCCCTGATCTACCTCATCTAATTCACTATAATTTCGCTGATTCAAATAGAGTAACTGTCCTAAAGCATTCCCAATATCATTCTCAGTAACAACACCATAAGGATTATCTTCTCTAAAAGCCTTATTATTAATACTTTGAAAAAGCTCAAAGAGAGCATTTTCATTTTTTAGATAACTATCTACCTTATTAAAACTTTCTAACTCCTCCTGGGTAAACTCCTCATCCTTCTCATCCATATATCTTCCCAAAGGAAGTTCTCGAACATATTCATCATACTTCTCTATCTCCTCATTTTGAGGTAAACGTAAAGGGAAAAACTCATTTCCATTTTCACTGGTTTGAATATATCCAACAATATTAACATAATCGATAGCTCTTAACTTCTCTTCATTAATATGTTCATATTTTACCCCTCCATTATCTACAATAGCTGTATAAAATAGATTTGGCATATCACCAGTAATTAATGCCTCGGACTTATCTTTTAAATTACGCTGCACATCCTCTTTAAATCGGTCAATAAAGAGTTTTTCTATTTCAACAATTCCATCTTCACTATGAAAATACTTCACGAATTGAGGATAATTTTTCAACCTCTCCTCAATGCTCTTTTCGTAATCATCATAGAGTCGGATATTATGATTAATCATTGATTTAAAAATATTCTCTTTAACTTTGTTTCGCTCTCCAATATAAAGGGCTTCATCAAAAAGAAACTGTGCAGCATCTTTTCCATTTAATCCTTCTAAGATTTTATCTTTCTGCTCTTGAGAGATGGAGAAATCAAAATCTTTAAATTTACTATCTGTGGTACTAGGTAGAGGTCTCTCCTTCATCGTAAAAAGATTTGGAGTAACTTCAACACCTTTAGTTAATGGTTTTGAGGCTGTTGAAGTATCATCTAACGCTAGATTTAAGTTATCCCCTTCTTTCTTATTTAATACCCTATCTATCCAAGCAATGGTCTCTTTTCGTGTTTTGGTCGTTAGAACTTGAGGTAATTCAAGATCCTCCTCTTGTTCATTAAAATTTTGATACCGAACTACATGACCTTTTTCATTAGTCCAAAACACCTCTTTATCCACCAAAAACTTTGCCATATCTTCCTCAATTTCATAAGATACCTTGGTTCGTTTCTTAATAAAATCAGCATTTTTCAATAGATTTTTTACTGAACTGTTTTCCTCTTTTTCAAGCTCCTTAAACGATTTACTCTCTTTTAGTTCCTCTATATACTCCTCTATAGGAGAGAGCTTATCCTCTATACCAAAAAAATTCATACCAACAATATTTTTACCTGCCCCTTTGTAGAAGAGATCTCCATATTCAAAAAATAGTTTTGTTCTATTCTCTCGTGTATCTTCTCTATTTTTAAAAGATAAAAGAGGGGCAACAACCATATTTCTTACCTCTACAACACGAGAATGAAAAATACTGTCCAAGGTATCTTGCCACGCCTCTTTCTCCTCTTCACTGAATGTTGGATAGGCGTTATGAATTGTCTCGGGTGTTATATGATTGGTAGAAAAACTGCTAATAGCATCTGTCAATTTTGGATTATTATTTTTAAGTTTTGGATAGTTACGATATTCAGCCAACTGATGATTGATAACATGATACTCGCCAAATTTGGTTTTGGTTAAATGAGGAAACTCCTCTTTAATTCGCCATGCAAGAGAGCTACTCATAGGGAGTTCAATTTCAATATAGGCATGACCATTCTCACTCTCATAGAGATAGGAGTAATCGTTTTTTATAAGAAGATAATTGGGACTTGTTCCCTGATAATTTGCAACTTCTAATATACTATATTCATTTGGATACGCTAAAGCCTTTGAAAGATGATCTCTATTTTTAAAATTTGGAAAGTTTGCTATTGCCTCTTTTCCAAATCTATTACACGTCTCTAAAAAAGAGGGGTTTTCTTCATAAATAACGGCATTATATGTCTGCTCTTCCAAATAGCTATTAACGCTTAGTATTTTAGTCTCTATGCCTCCATTACTTGAAGATACCTCATCTTGGCGATCTCCCACGCTTCGTTCTCTTTGTAGCCCTCTTGATTCATTAGAGTCATCATTAAATGATGAATCTCTTTGGCTCTCTTCACTTTGTACTCCCCTAACTTTTTCTCTTTGATTAGCTCTTTGCTCAACTGTTTCTTGTGTGTGATTAGATACTCTCTTACTTCGCTCTCTATCATCACTATCGTATAAACCATAGGTTCTATTTGACTCATTTTTATATCCTCTCGTATATTCATTTTTATATTCATTTAAATAGGCTTGTTGATACTCTATTCGATCTATCTCTTTAGCATATTCTCTTGCCATGTCGAGGGTAACCCGTTCTTTTCCTCTTGATTGTGCATCCTCTTTGCCTTTGAGTTGATAGATACTCTTCTCTTTATAAAAAAAAATGTTCTCCATATCCAATACTCTAGCAACACTTTTAGAATATTCTATTACCTCTTTTAACGCACTTAAGCGTGTATCATTTTCAGAGGGATATACCCTATCATGAGGGATATAGAGATCACTGTAAGCAGAAAAAAGATACTTCAGAGCATTTTTCTGTTCTTCACTTCCAGAAAAGTTGTTAGAAATTTGAGTAAAGAGGTCAACCACCTCCTCCTCTTTGGAACCAAACTCCTTAAAGTCTATCTGTTTTAAGAGTGTCGATTTTGATAAAGCAAACTTTAACTCACTGGCAATAAGATCATAATCTCTTCTCACTTTATACTCTGCAAGTTGGTACTGGTTCAAATTGACTTGTGATTTATCAAACGACTTTTTTAAAATAAATCTCAATCCAAATTTAAAATTACCCTCCTCATCTAACTGAGGAATCTTTTTACCCTGTGCATCTAACTTGGGTTGACCATTTTCATACTCAAAAAGAGGAAACCTACTAGGAACAATTAAATCTATACCCCTCTCTCCTTTTTTTATATAAGCTTTTTTTTGATTCCAAAAGTCTATGGATTGAAGAGAGTCAATTACCAAAGAGCGTTCAATAGATTGAATATGAGCCATAACCTTATTATTAAAAGAGAAAGGTAACATTTTAGAAGCTGTATAAAGAAACTTCATCATTCCATCTTCATCTTCTATCAACAAAGAGTGTAACTTTTCAAGATTCTCTTTAAGGGCAGTTTTAACATCATCATTTTTAAAATTAACCACAATATCATCCTTTGAAACCATGGTATGTTCTAAACGTTTTTGTAATTTTTGCTCCATCTGTTCAGAAGAGAAAATATAACTTTGTAAATCTTCGTCATACTCCATAAAACCTTGCTTCTCTAAACGTTTTACTGTTGCTTCTATCTGCGAATAAAATACTTTTAGCTCATCTCTATCTGATGAGAGTGCTTTTGCTATCTGCTCATTAACCACCCTTAGATTAAAACTTCCACGTTGTAAAACCAAAGCTGAGAAGTAGTTAAAAGCCTGTTGTTTTCTCTCCTCATTACTGATAGCGTGATTGTTCAATCCACCATTATATTTACGTTTTAAAATATCTACTATATCTTTCATTGTTTCCCTCTCACGCTTTCTTCGATTTTCTCGATGCCTGAATTTAAGAAGTATGCTATGGTACTAGCCTATATTCTTTTTAGTTCGGTATTGTCCTCATAATCAGTGTCCTCTTTAAGCCATATCTTGGCTTTATTATCTAAATGATGATACAACGCTTCAATACTTTTAAAAGTATCATCATTGCCTTCTACTTTATAATCTAATCCATAAGTTAAGACTTTATAGTGACACGCATTTAAAACAAAAAGTTTCTCATCTCTACTCAAGGTACTGCTCTCTTTGTTATTTAAAATATCCATATCAAAGGTTTGAGGAACAACAACTTCTCGCCATTTAGAATCACTCTTTTCTATATGATAGTCCGAATACTCACTTAACATATTCAAGGCTTCATCTACTCCCCCCTCTTCAAGGTTAACACGATTGATTTCACTTATTTCAAAATCCTCATCTCCCTCTTCAACAAAAATTTTATACGCAAAGTCATATACCTCATCTCGCTGTAGAGCTATCTTCTCCGTATACCCATACTCATTATCCTTAGTAAAAATATAATCCTTCGTATTTTGAGTAAAGATGTCGATACAGTGTTCTCTCTCTATCTCATGCTCTTTTATATAATTTTCTTTTGCATAGGAACGGTAATAGTTCTTCTGATAATGGCTTTGTTCCATGATCTTAATCGCCTCTTGATGGGTAGAAGCCAAGACCTTAACATACTTATCTCTACCATCAGGAAAATTTTCTTCTCCAAAGTTAAATATATACTCTTTTTCTCTAAATAGCTTAGAGAAATCAATATAGGTATTCTCTGCAATATTTTCATCTATCTTTTCAATAAGATGCTCTATATTTTCTCTATTAACATAATAGTATTCCCTTATGGTGTCACCCACAGTTTGATGTAACTCCATATTAAACCTTGGATCATAACAGTAATGATTTGTTTTTTCATCATAAAAAACCTCCCCAATATTTTTATCTTCCAACATCAACTTAAAAGAGAGGATAGAGTTATCATGATAGACCTCCATCTCTTTGGTTATGCGAGGTAATTTCTCTACAACATCTGCAAAAGAGAGTCCATCCTCATATCTTATCTCTACCTGTTTCATCTCATACTCCTTTTTAGAAACTACTCTCTCCATTATAGGCTCTGCTATAAATCAACTCAATAATATCCATTGAGTACGATGCCATTAAATCTTCTTTTGATTTAATCTCATCATCGTAAAAGAACCATGCAAAAATTCTCTCACCACTCTCTAACTCTATGGAGTCAACATTGTCATACTCCTCTTTACCAAACATCAAGATAATTGCTCTATGCTTAGGATTTTCAATCTCATCAATACTCATCTTTACCTCCTATTATTGTTCACTCTCATCTATCTCTATTCTGTTTAAAATCTCTTCTAAAAAAATAAGATTCAACTCCAATACTGTTATCAATGTGCGTATCTTTATATCTTTCTCTTGTAGAAGATTATCCTCTTGTACTCTTTGGGTTTGAAGATCAATCGTCTCATTGTTTGAGGCAATCTGTTCAGCAGCATTTCCATATACCAACTGATACGATAGCAACAGAGATAAAAATAGAATATCTATCCTCATACCTCTACCTCTTATCTACTATTTTAGAGAAGAAAATCCATAACCGATAAAAGGGTAACCTATAAATTTGATAATGGCGTAGACTACTCAATTTAAAGATTGGATAGGACATCATAATCGTTATCCCAATAACCAATGCAAAACTCTCAAAAAAAAGATAATTAAAGGAGAACGCTACTATTCCTAAATTGGTAAACATCACATATCGAAAAGGCAACTTCATCTTATATTGAAACTCATAGACAATATTATTCAATTGACTGACTGTTTTCTCACTGTTCTCCTGCATGACTACTCCTCTTCTTCATTGCCATCAATTAAAGCTTGTATCTCTTGGAATGCTTTCTCTCTGTCAAATTCATGGGTAGAGTAGAGAGCCTTATCCACAATCAAGGCAACTTTACGATTAAGGGCAGCCACCTCCTCCCTAACCTCCGTATAGATTTTAGCCTCATGAGCTTTTTGCTTCTCAACAGCATAAATAATTGCTGCTCTATTTTTGGGTTCATAACCACTAATAAACTCCTTGGTTGGATTAACCACAGGATCACGATGTTCCAATAACATTCGTTGTTTTCGTCGGTAAACACCATATTTTTGAGCTATCTTGTCATACTCTTCAAGGAGTTTGGCTTTCAAAGACTCCTTCTGTTTTTTTCGTTCCTCAAAATCACTGGTCGCTTTATTTATTTTACGAAACTGTATTAAACAGTTTTTTTTGAACTTATTTAAATCCAACTCATCATGCAGGGTTGCAAAGCTCTCTACTTGCTCATCAATTGAATCATGATACGCCTCCTTGGTGGCATAGGCTACATTGATTTTTGAAATATCAAGATCTTTAGGGGACTTCTCTGATGCGTTTAGAATGCTTTTATAGATATAAGTTGCTTCATAATTATTATTTCTAATAGCCTCAATCATGGTTAAATTTTCTCTGGCATCATCGAGGGTATAGTAATGTTCTGTACTGTCTAAACCATCCGAATTTACAGCAAAAATATTTTTATTGGTATCTATATCCCCAACGATTACGTTAATATCAAAAACCGTATGAGAGCCAAATACATTCTCACAATAACGTTGAAGATTCAATGTTTTAAACCGATCAATCTTCTTAAACCCTGGAATAT
>Ga0256828_1002468_pt1 | contig 10996 bp, 13 predicted proteins | sample CV88metaG_FD_185993 | JGI IMG/M metagenome (GOLD analysis project Ga0256828, IMG submission 185993) | Hydrothermal vent microbial communities from East Pacific Rise, Pacific Ocean - CV88 | ecosystem: Environmental > Aquatic > Marine > Hydrothermal vents | place: Pacific Ocean: East Pacific Rise... | reverse complement strand
TATTTTGATGTTTATAATGATTTTTAACACAAAATTAATACTTCTGATATACAATAGTTCAAAAATTTGTAAGGATATAGGTTGAAACTTTTTTTAGGATTATTTTTTAGTGTTGTTGTGGTATTTGCAAATACATCTATAGATAACTACAAACTGGCAAAAGGCAAAAAGATTGCACATCTTATGTGTGATGAAGGGCTTTTGCCGTATGACAAGAAATCTATAGATGAGATTATCTCTACTATCCAAAAGACAAAAGCTTGTAAAAAGCTATCGACATCTAACCTAAAAGCCTTAGCTTATTTTGTAGCACACTCATCACAGCTTAAAACTCATCACCATCATATATCTGTACCCAAAGATGCCAAATGTCCTGTATGTGGGATGTTTGTAGCCAAGTATCCAAAGTGGAGTGCTATGATGGTAGTAAATGGTAAAAAACACTACTTTGATGGTGTAAAAGATATGATGAAGTATTATATCTTTGATGGGGATTTTGTATATGACAGAGCCAAGATAGATGGTATGTTTGTGAGTGATTACTATACCCTTGAGCAGATAGATGCAAAAAGTGCTTATTATGTTATAGACTCCAATGTTTATGGTCCTATGGGTAATGAGTTGATACCTTTTGCTACACTTGAAAGTGCCAAAGATTTTCTATCTCAACATCACGGCAAAAAGATAGTAAGATTTGAAGATATAAGTGATAAAATGGTACTTCGATTAGATGGTTTGGAATAAAAAATGACAAAAGCACTATTGGGAGTTTTTAGTTTATGTATGGCTATGGTATTTGGTGTATTTATCCACTACTTGTATATATCAGCCAAAGATACTACTCAAAGCCAACTTTGTGATGTAGTTGCCCTAAGTGGTGCAAACAGAGTCTCTTTTCAAAAAGCCTTTTATCAAACCAATCAAAATGTAGCTTATCCTGAAATGGTAGGTATCAAAAAAATGGATTTTGTATATGAAAAATAGTGCTTTTTTGTACTTTTTGAGTTTGATGCTTTTTAAACAAAAGAGCAAACATATAGGAAGTATAGTTATCTCTGTAGTGCTTATCGCTTTGATAAGTTCTGTTTTTTTTATCTCTTCATCCATCAAACACTCTCTTAAACTTACCCTTAAAACACAGCCAGACTTTGTAGTGACCAAATCCACACTAGATAAGAGTATGGATAGTAGCCTTGTAGAGCAGATAGCTTCTATACGAGGAGTTACTCACATCAATGCTAGAATATATGGTAGATACTTTTTCAACAACAAAGGCAAATCTTTTTTGATAGTAGGTATAGACCCCTTTGAAGAGAGTAATGCCAAGTGGCTTAAGAGTCTGTTTAAAGATATAGATATAGATAAGTTTTTAAGTGGTGAGTATATGATAGTGAGTTCTCAAGTAGAGAAGTTTTTATCAGCACACTTTTTTAAAAGTAGCTATACATTTAAACTCCCCAAAGGTGAGTTTAGACATATCAAGATATATAAAACCATCCCAACTCAAGCCAATCTTATAGCCAATGATATGATACTACTACCTATAGATACAGCCAAAGAGATACTTGGCATAGCAGAAGATAAAGTAACTCATATCTCTTTTGATGTACCCAATGATGCAGAGTGGCAAAATGTCAAAACAGTACTGTATGACAAGTTTTTAAATATCAATGTAGTTGATAAAAAAGAGATATCATCATACTATGATGAGATGTTTGCTTACAAGCAGGGTATGTTTTTGCTTTTGTATCTTATATCTTTGGTGACATTTATGATGATACTTTACCAAAGATACTCATCTGTGTATAGTGTGGACAAAAAAGAGATAGGTATCCTAAGAGCCTTAGGCTGGAGTATCAAAGATATACTTAGGCTAAAACTTAGTGAGAGTTTTATAGTAGCGATGGTTAGCTTTGTATTTGGTGTGTTTATAGCTTATGTTTATGTATTTGTTTTTGATGCACCACTGTTGAAGTATATATTTTTTGGTATGGATAACCTAAGTGTGGATATCAAGCTAGTGCCATATATAGATATGGGGATGATAGTATCTTTGTGGTTATTATATACTATACCTTTTGTTAGTGCTATATTGATACCATCTTGGAGAGTAGCGACCACTTCAGCAAAAGAGGCGATGAAATGATAGAGATAAGCAATTTACACAAAACATATAACCAAAACACACCCAATGAGTTTGAAGCACTAAAGGGTGTGAGTTTTAGGCTCAATGATAAGCCTTTGATTATACAAGGTATCAGTGGTAGTGGAAAATCTACCTTGCTTTCTCTTATCGCTGGTTTTGAAAAACCAACCAAAGGTAAGATAGTTGTAGATGATATGTTAGTATCCAAGCTACCTGATTTGCATCTCTCTCACTATAGAGCTACTAAAGTAGGGTTTGTTTTTCAACACTTTAACCTTATAGATTCACTTAGTGTTATGGATAATGTCATAGCACCACTTATCCCTATCTACAAAGATATATCTCATATCAAACAGTTAGCCCTAAAAGCTATGCAAAGAGTAGGTATAGAGCATAAAGCACATCAGCATACCAAAGATTTGTCAGGTGGAGAGAAACAAAGATGTGCTATAGCTAGAGCTTTAGTCAATGATGCTTCAATCATCATCTGTGATGAACCAACTGCCAACTTAGATAGTAAAAACTCTCAAAAGTTTATAGAGATACTCAAAGAGCTAAAAGATGATGGCAAAAGGATTATCATAGCTACACACGACCCGATATTTGAAAACTTGGACTTTGAGTGTGATATGCTTAGGTTAAAAGATGGCAAGATAGAAGAGTAAAGATGCATAAGATACTACTAAATAGCGAAGTGATAGTCTATATGCTATCTCAAAGTCTGATTTTGGCACTTTTGTTTATAGCTTTTGTATATAGTGTGATTATCATCAAAAGATGGAACTTTGATAGTTTTGATACAAAACAGTTCAAACTAGAAGATAGATCATACCTTGTATCTACTATCATAGTATTTGCATTGGTTTTAAAGAGTATGCTTTTGTTCTTTTTTGTACATACGATAGATGCACTCAGTGAGTTTGTACCAGGTGCTATGTGTGGTGCAGGTGTTATCAAAGCCAATGTATATGGCAACTATGTTTTGGTTATGGGTATAGTATCTGTATTTTTTAGTTTCGTATGGATGAGTATCAACTCACTAGATATCAAGTCCAAAACCTATCCATATATGAAACTCAAGTCATACCTTTTTATCGCTATATTTATTTTTATAGTAGCTGAATATATATTAAGCTGGTTATATTTTACTCATATCAACACTACTCAAGCTGTAAGTTGCTGTTCGGTGATATATGGCAAAGTAGGTGGTGGGATACCATTTGGGCTAGATACTACTAAGCTACTTGTACTGTTTTATCTACTGTTTGTTTTGATACTGCTATCTGTTTGGTTGTCATCTTATATGGTTACTATACTTTCAGCTATTGGGTTTTTGGTAGTGGCTTATTATAGTGTAGTTTATTTCTTTGGTACATATATCTACCAGCTTCCTACTCATAAATGTCCATTTTGTATGATGCAACACTACTACTATTATGTAGGATATTTGGTATGGGGTTTACTTTTTGGTGCTATATTTTTACTTTGTGATAGTATGATTATGAAACTATTTTTCAAAACCCATTCTACCAAAAGTCTAAAAGCATCTTTGGTAATGCTTGTTTTGTTTGTGCTTTTGTGTAGTGGATATGTTGTGGTTTATTATCTTAAAAATGGAGTATTGCTATGAAGCAAGTGTTAGGAAAGATTTTGATGTTTGTAGTTATCATCGCTATTATAGTAGTGATGTTTTTAGCTTTTGGTAACTCTCAAGGTGCTAGATATGTATATAAAGGCAATGAAAAGCATACAGTAGTGCCTATCAAACCCAAAGAGTATCAGTGTAGTGAGTGTACTATGGATATAGAAGATATGAAATATGCAGTTGAAGTAGTACTAGATGATGGTAGAACTTACTTTTTTGATGAAGTAGGGTGTGCCGTACTTTGGATGAAAGATAAAAGTCATATAGCTAAGATTTGGGTAAAAACAGTAGATACAAACAGATGGATAGATGCCAAAGATGCTTACTACTCCAGAGTAGATGCTACACCTATGGGGTATGGATTTGGTGCATATGAGCATAACAAAAATGGCTTTGTTGAGTATGAGAAGATGAAAAATCTTATGCTTCAAGGACAAAATTTACAAGATCCTTTTGTAAAAAAAGCACTTATGAGTAAAGATTTAGCCAAATAGTATAAATTTTTTGATATACTTTTGTGTATTTTTAACACAATTAAGGAGAAACAATGGCATTGTTTGATGATGTAAAAGAAGTAGTAGTTGAGCAACTAAATGTTAGCCCAGATGAAGTAAAAGAAGATTCTAAATTTGTAGAAGATCTAGGTGCAGATAGCCTTGATGTTGTTGAACTAGTAATGGCTCTTGAAGAGAAGTTCGATATCGAAATCCCTGATGATCAAGCAGAAGCTATCGCTACTGTTGGTGATGCTATCAAGTTTATCGAAAACGCACAATAATTATATTCCCCTCTTTTTGTGGGGGATAAATCTATATCTCAGAGTTTGATATATAAAACTTTGGTATATATATTTACTTATATAGGAGAGACAAATTGAGACGAGTAGTAGTAACAGGTATAGGTATGATCAATTCATTAGGACTTGATAAAGAGAGTTCTTTTAAGGCTATAGTAGAAGGTAAATGTGGTATCAAAGTGATAGAGTCTTTTGATATCGAAAAGCATAGTGCTAAAATTGCTGGTGAGATTACAAATTTTGATCCTAAAACTGTGATGGATGCCAAAGAAGTTAAAAAAGCTGATAGATTTATACAGCTTGGTATGAAAGCATCAGCAGAAGCTATAGCAGATGCAAACTTGCCTGAAGATGTAGATAAAGATAGTTTTGGTGTAGTATCAGCCTCAGGTATTGGTGGATTGCCAAATATCGAGAAAAACTCTATCGTTTGTGAGACTAGAGGACCTAGAAGAATCTCTCCATTTTTTATCCCTTCTGCTTTAGTCAATATGCTTGGTGGATTTGTCTCTATAGACCATAGCCTAAGAGGTCCAAATCTCTCATCTGTTACTGCTTGTGCTGCTGGTACTCACGCTATTGGTGAAGCAGTAAAATGTATTATAGTAGGAACTGCTAAAAAGATGCTAGTAGTTGGTGCTGAGTCAGCTATATGTGGTGCTGGTGTTGGTGGTTTTGCTGCTATGAAAGCACTATCTACTCGCAATGATGACCCACAGACTGCTTCAAGACCATTTGATAAAGATAGAGATGGTTTTGTTATGGGTGAGGGTGCTGGTGCATTGGTTCTTGAAGATTATGATGATGCCGTGGCTCGTGGAGCTAAGATATATGGTGAGATTATAGGATTTGGTGAGAGTGGAGATGCAAACCATATCACAACTCCTACTATGGATGGACCACTTCGTGCTATGAAGATGGCTTATGAGATGGCAGGTAAACCAGATATTGACTATGTCAATGCACACGGAACTTCCACTCCTGTAAATGACAAAAACGAAACAGCAGCACTTAAAGAACTATTTGGTGGTAAAGAGAATTGTCCACCTGTTAGCTCAACTAAAGGTCAAGTAGGTCACTGTTTGGGTGCTGCTGGAGCTATAGAAGCTGTTATATCATTGATGGCTATGAGAGATGGAGTTATCCCTCCTACTATCAACTATACAACACCTGATGAAAACTGTGATTTGGATTATGTTCCAAACAAAGCAAGAGAAGCTGAACTAAATATTGTGATGAGTAACTCGTTTGGATTTGGTGGAACAAACGGCGTAGTAATCTTTAAAAAGATATAAGGAATAGCTATGGCAACCTATTTGGATTTTGAGAGCAAGATAGAGCAGATACAAGAGAAGATAGTATCAGCTCATGCTATCGCTAACCTTGAAGCTGTACAGAAGTATCAAGCTGAACTTCAAAAAGAGGTTGAAAAGACTTTTGGTTCACTAAACGACTACCAAAAACTTCAACTTGCTCGTCATCCAGACCGTCCTTATGCACTTGATTATATCAAGCTTATCATGGATAATGCTTATGAGATACATGGAGATAGAGCATTTAGAGATGATCCTGCTATACTTTGTTATCTTGGATGGATAGATGGTCAAAAATGTATGGTTATAGGTGAGCAAAAAGGTAGAGGTGTCAAAAACAAAATCAAAAGAAACTTTGGTATGCCAAATCCAGAAGGGTATAGAAAAGCACTTCGTGCAGTTAAACTAGCTGAAAAATTTGATATACCTGTACTTATGCTTGTGGACACTCCGGGTGCATACCCAGGACTTGGAGCAGAAGAGAGAGGACAGAGTGAAGCAATTGCAAGAAACCTGTTTGAATTTGCTGCTACAAAAGTACCTATGGTATCTGTAGTTATAGGAGAAGGTGGTAGTGGTGGAGCTTTGGCTATTGGTGTAGCTGATAAACTTGCTATGATGAGATACTCAGTATTTTCTGTTATATCACCTGAAGGGTGTAGTGCTATACTTTGGAATGATCCGGCCAAAGTTGAGACTGCTACAAAAGCACTCAAGATTACACCAGATGATTTGTTAGAGCATAATCTCATAGATGATGTACTAGATGAACCACTTATCGGTGCGCATAGAGACAAAGAGACATCAGCAGAAGTTCTTAAGAAGTATTTCCTAGAAGAGGTTGCGAAACTTAGAGAGATGTCTCTTGAAGATATGCTTGATAAGAGATATGAAAGACTAACTTCTGTAGGTGCATTTAGCGAAGAAGATGAAAGCGATAAATGATACATGATATAGCAGTGTATCTAGTAGATACCATAGGAGCATTAGGCTACTTTGGTATCTTCGCTTTAATGTTTTTAGAAAGCACCTTTTTTCCTTTCCCTAGTGAAATCATTATCATTCCAGCTGGATATTTAGCTTTTCAAGGTAAGATGGATTTATCACTTATCATACTGATTGGTACTTTAGGATCTGTTGCTGGAGCTGTATTTAACTACTATTTTGCTATCTTTTTTGGACGCAAATTTCTGCTTAAGTATGGAAAGTACTTCTTTATCTCACCACAAACTTTAGATAAGCTAGAAAAGTTTTTTCAAACACACGGAGAGTTATCTACATTTAACGGCAGACTCATCCCAGGGATTAGACAGCTTATATCACTTCCTGCTGGACTTGCCAAGATGAATATGACAAGATTTATCATCTATTCAGCTTTGGGTGCTGGTATATGGGTAGTTGTACTAGCTTTGATAGGATATTTTATCGGAAGTAACCAAGATTTGGTATCACACTATCTTAAAAATGCCACTATGATAGCACTAGGTGGTGTAGTGCTTATAAGTGCTATATATATCTACAAACACAAAAAAACAAAACATACATCATAAACAATATCTGGTGGATATGCAAAATAAATTCATTTGTTATTAATAAAACGGTGTTGTGGGGACACAACACCTTACAATACATGGTATACCAATAATCAACGCGTAGGGTGTTGTCCCCCGACAACACCAAATAAAAATATGCTATAATACCAAAAACCAAAAACGGAAGAGAATATGCAAAAACTACCAATAGGCATACAAACCTTTAGCAAGATAAGAGAGGGTGATTATATCTATATAGATAAAACAGCTCTAGCTTTAGATGTAATACAAAACTATCAGTATGCTTTTCTCTCTCGTCCCCGTCGTTTTGGTAAAAGCCTCTTTTTAGATACTCTTCATAATATCTTTGAAGGAAATAAAGAACTCTTTAAAGGTTTAGCTATATATGATAAGTGGGACTTTGATGATACTTACCCAGTTATCAAGATAAGCTGGGGAGGGGATTTTAAAACACTAGAGAGTACAAAAACCAGAACTATACAAATCCTAAAAGATAACCAAAAAAGATTGGATATAGAGTGTGAGTTTGACTCACATCCAAGTGGATGCTTTGCTGAACTTATACAAAAATCATACCAAAAATACCAAAAACCAGTAGTAGTACTGATAGATGAGTATGATAAACCAATCCTAGATAACCTAGAAAACCCACAAAGAGCATTGGAAAATAGAGATTTTTTAAGAAGCTTTTATGTAATGCTAAAAGAAAATGATGCTTATATAAAGTTTGCATTTTTAACAGGTATAAGTAAATTTAGCAAAGCCAATATCTTTAGTGGACTAAATAACCTAGAAGATATAAGCTTAACTCCTAGATATGCAACTGTGTGTGGATATACACAATCCAATATAGAAAATGAGTTTAAAGAGTATTTTGATGGTGTTGACTTAGAAAGAGTTAAAGAGTGGTACAATGGATATAACTTCCTAGGAGATAGAGTATATAACCCTTTTGATATACTAAAGTTTATCAAAAATGATTATATGTTTGATAACTACTGGTGGGAGAGTGGCAATCCATACTTTCTTATAACACTACTTAAGCAACAAAACTATGATATACCAAACCTAGAAAATATAACAGTAGGTAAAGAGTTACTCAATAGCTTTGAGATAGAAAAACTAAAACTTGAAGTTTTACTTTTTCAAAGTGGATACTTGACTATAGATAAACAGATAGTAACACCACTGGGTGTAAAGTACAAACTAAAAGTACCCAATATGGAAGTACAACTTAGTCTAAATACTCTTTTTTTAGACTACTTATGTAACTCTACTTATGATGAGAGTAGGTTAACTTTGCATGAAGCATTGCAGGTTGGAGATATGCAAATATTTAAAGATACTTTTGTAAGTCTTTTTGCATCCATACCATACAACAACTATGTCAAAAACAATATAGGAGAGTATGAAGGATACTATGCTAGTGTGTTTTATGCATACTTAAGTGCTAGTGGATTTAACATCATAGCAGAAGATGTTACAAATAGTGGAAGGATTGATTTGACTCTCATACTAAAAGAACAAATCTACATCATAGAGTTTAAAACAACTCGTAGGGTGTTGTCCCCTGACAACACCAATCAAGCCCTAGAACAAATCAAATCCAAAAACTATGCCCAAAAATACCAAGATAAAAACAAACCCATATACTTAGTAGGTATAGAGTTTGATACAGAGTCTAAAAATATATCTAGTTTTGAGTGGGAGATGGTTTAGTATTTTTCTCTCGTCTTGTTTTTTTACTAGAAGTTGCAAACTGTAGTAAATCATCAGTTGTTTTTACATAGCCAGGTAGAGTTTCAAAACTTTTTTGCATTACTTGGTATGCACATAATGCATCACTATAAGCTCTATGATGAGATGATGCATCAAGTTCTAGGGATTCTATAAGGTAGGCTAGTCCATACTTTTGACTCTCAAAAGTTCTTTTTGCCAAGTCGATAGTACACATCTTTTGATTGCCAATCTCTCCTAAACCAAATCTCTTAAAAGAGTCATTTAAAAATGAGTAGTCAAACCCTACATTGTGAGCTACAAAAACGCTATCTTTTATAAACTCTTTTAGTTTTGTTAGTACTACTTTTTGTGTAGGTGCATCTATCAAGTCTATAGGCTCTATCCCTGTGATTTTGGTGATGTATTCAGGTAGGTATGTACACTCTACAAAACTCTCAAACCTATCTATGATATCACCATTTTGTACCATTACTGCACCTATCTCTATGACTTGAGAATTGCTGGGCTTACTACCATTAGTTTCTATATCTATAACACAGAAATTTTGATGTTGGTATGGTGTAAAATAGGTAGATAATTTATATACACCATCACTATACTCTATGGGGTATCCACTAGCTTGTAGAACAAAGAGCATGATTTGGTTATCTTCTTCTACTATATCATTGAAGTGGTTGAGTATATATTCATACTGCTCTTGGATAAGCACACCTTTGTGTCGGCGAAATTCTATGGTTAGTTTGTCAAATAATTTTTGCATTGTTTATAAACTGCTTTACCTTATCAAAATCTTTTTTGCCCTTAGAAGCTTCAACTCCAGAGCTAACATCCACACCATAAAATCCATACTTTTGGAGTGACCTTACATTTGTCTCATTCAATCCACCAGCTAGGATAATATGCGAATTATCTCTATCCTCAAACCACTCGATATTGAGTCTTTTACCACTTCCACCATACTCTTGGCAGTATGCATCTACTAGTTTGTATCGGTTGGGAAACTTCTCTATATCTTCTTTGCTTTTAGCCCTAATCACAGGTAGAGTTTTAAAGTCTATACTATCTAAAAATTCTTCATCCACATCAAAATGTATCTGTGCTAAGGATATGTTTGTGTCTTTTGCTATCTCTTCTATATCAGAAGCCTTTTGGTTGACAAAAAGTCCAACTCTTTCTATAAACGGAGGAAGTTTATCTATGATGGCTTTTGCATCACTAGGAGAGATATATCGAGGTGATTTGTTATAAAATACAAATCCCAAAGCATCAGCCCCACAAGATATAGCCCAAAGTGCATCTTCTAAGTTTGTTATACCACAAATTTTGACTCTCATATATATTTAGTTCCTTTTTGGTAGGTTGGAGTATCATTAGGGGAGTAATAATCCCACCTACATTAGGCTTTCAGCTCTTAGCTTCAAGCTCTATGCTACTTCAAAGAAGTAATAGCCTTTTCTATCCCTTCTGGATGTTTATATACAAAACTTCCAGCTACAACCACATCTACACCAGCATCAGCTAACTCTTTGACATTTTTGTCATTGACTCCACCATCTACTTCTATCAGACACTTTGGATTGTGTTGTTCTATAAGCTTTTTAAGCTCTTTTGCCTTTTGGATAACAGAAGGTATAAACTTTTGTCCACCAAATCCAGGGTTTACACTCATAAGTAGTACCATATCCAAATCTTGTAGTAGATACTCTATAGCACTTGGTGGTGTGTGTGGGTTTAAAACAATAGCTGGTTTTATACCAAGTGAGCGAATCTTTTGTATAAGTCTGTGTGGGTGTTTTTCCTCTT
>Ga0256828_1002467_pt1 | contig 10997 bp, 8 predicted proteins | sample CV88metaG_FD_185993 | JGI IMG/M metagenome (GOLD analysis project Ga0256828, IMG submission 185993) | Hydrothermal vent microbial communities from East Pacific Rise, Pacific Ocean - CV88 | ecosystem: Environmental > Aquatic > Marine > Hydrothermal vents | place: Pacific Ocean: East Pacific Rise... | reverse complement strand
ATAAAAAAGATGTTTGAAGTAAGAGGGTATAATTGTGGTTTTAATGAATTTAGATATACACATATGGCAGTTATTTTAAGTTCTATACATCATAAATATTTATTAAATAAAAGAGATAAACATTATTCTTTGTTAGTTGCTCCAATTAGTAGTAATAATAAACGAACAATTCATTCTATGAAATTAGATATGAAATATTATCCGTGGTTAGAAAATGAATCTTTTATTTTGTTAGATAAAATAACTCATATTAGTTTTGAAAAGATAAATATTAAACAAACTAAACAAATTTATAGAAAAAATCAAAACAAAACTATTAAATTAACACCGAGAGATATAATAAATTTTAAAGAAAATATTAAAGTTATTTTTGATATTTAAAAAATTTATGATATAATAATACCACTAGTTATTGACCAGTGGCATTTACGAATTCCCTGGAACCAAGGTAGTCGGGTTAGACTACCAAAAAACTCACATAAAACTTCTTTTTTTAAATCATATTAAATAAAATCTTTTATTTGTCATTTAAAAGAAAATATTTCATTAGTAGAATTTGGGGCAAATGATACTATTGTATATGAAAAAGAGGAAGTTTATTCATTAGAAGAAAAAAGAACAAAGACTATTTAATCTCTATTCTTTTTTTAGGAGTTTCTTTTTTAATTTTTGGGATAAAGATTTCTAATACACCATTTTCATTTGTTGCTTCAATGTTATCAATATCTGCATCTTCTGGAATAGAGAAGCTTCTTTCAAATTTTCCAAAAGCAGTTTCTATTTTATAATAGTTTTCTTTTTTTACTTCTTCTTTGAATTTTCTTTCTCCAGAAATAGTTAAAACTTTATCATTTAAATCAATATTGATATTTTCTTTTTTTACTCCTGGTAAATCAATTTCAATATAATAACCTTTTTCGTCTTCTCTTGTATTTACATTTGGAGTAAAAGTTGAAATTGAATTTTGATTTTCAATTGCAGGTAAAGTGTTGTAAATTTTTCTTTCAAGTTCTCTAATTTCTTTAAAAGGGTCAAATCTTACTAACATTTTTTCCTCCTTTAATTTTTTTGCAATTATACAACTAAACTAAATAAAAGTCAAGATATTTACTAAATAAAGTTTAGTCTATTTATATAAAATATTAACTTTAACTTAACTATGATATAATTACAATAAAAAAGGGATTTGATGAGGATTTTTGTGTTTTTTTTAATTATGTTTAATATTTTATGGGCTATTGAATACACAAAAGAGGAGAAAGAGTTTTTAAAAAATAATCCAATTATATATATGAGTGCTATGAAATATTGGCCTTTAGATAAAAACGGGGAGTCTATCCATACAAATTATATGAAATTATTAAATAAATATGGTGGATTAAATCTTCAACCGGTATTTTATGAATATTGGTCTGACGGATTTAAAGATGCAAAAGATGGGATTACTTATGGTATTATGGCTTTAAGTTATTCAAAAGAAAGAGAAAAATATTTTTATTATACAAAACCTTATAATTATGCTCCTTATTATCTTGTGGTAAATAAAAATAGCAAAATAAATTCTATGAAAGATTTAAAAAACAAAAAAATTTATATTGCTAAAAATTCTATTTTAAGGGAAGTATTAAAAGATAAAAATTTTAACATAGTTTATTATAAAAATCCATATAAAAGGTTAGCAAACAAAGAGATAGATGCTATGTTAATTTTTTATATGCCAGAAAATAGATATATAAATCAATTTAAAGTAATTAAAACATTTATAGATAAAGCAGGAGAAGAACATATTGGTATAAATAAAAAATATACACAATTACAAACAATTATAAAAAAAGCTATGCAAGCTATTCCTTATTCAGAAATTGAGAAAATTAGAGCTATTCCATATAAAAAAATTTTAAAAACAGATGAGGTTTTATCTAAAAATATAGAATTCAAAGATTTAATCACATTAGAAGATATATTTTTAATTTTATTGTTATTGAGTGGTTTAATGGTAATTATTTATTTTGTGATTACTAAGAAATTTTTAAATTTAGAAATTAAAAGATTTTTATTTTTAATGTTTTTATTTGCTATGTTTATTTTAGGATTTATTTTATATGAACTTTTGGTATTTCATTATTATTCTAATAAAATTTCAACATTAAAATCAAAAAGTTTTTCAGCTTTATATTTAGTAGATAAAATTGAACATAAAATTTTTACATTAGATAATTTTTTTAAAAGAGCATATTTATATAATCAAGACCATACAAGAAAACTTTTTAGAAATGGTAGAATAACAACAGATAATTTGTTAATAGATAATTCAACTTTGTATGAAATAATTACTACAAATAATTTTACACAAGCAGAATTAACAAGTTTGGCATATATTAAAAGATTATTAAGTGAAATTTTAGATATTCAAAATCAAATTTTAAATGAAAAATTAAATATGAAAATATATCAACAAAAACTTTTTTATTTAACAGAAGAGTTTGATAATTTAAGACATATTATAAAAAATGAGAATGAAAACGAAATATTTATTTTAAATAAAAAATTAAAATATCAAATTTTATTGTTAATATTTAGTGTAGGATTATTTATTATAGAGAGTTTATTACTATTTTTTATGATAAAAAAGAAAATTTATAATCCAATTAAATATTTAATGAAAGTGATTAAAAGTTTTAGAAATGAGGAAAAAATACCTCCTAAGGAATATATTTATTCTGATGAGTTTGGTAAATTGATAGATGAGTTTTTTGAATTACAAAGTCAATTAAATGCAAAAATAGAAGAGTTACATTTACATAAATTAAATTTAGAAGATAAAATTAAAAATGAAGTAGAAAAAAGAACATATCAAGAAAGTATTTTATTAAGACAATCAAGATTTGCTTTAATGGGAGAAATGGTTGATGCAGTTGCTCATCAATGGAAACAACCACTAAATTCAATATCTTTAGGGATACAACTTTTAGAGTTAGAAATTGATAATTTATCTCAAGAAGAGATAGAAACAGTTATTACAAATATCAATATTCAAATAGAACATATGATAACAACATTAGATGAATTTAGAACATTTTTTAAAGATGATAAAGAAAAAAGTAATTTTTGTATGAAACAAGTTATTTCAAAAGTTTTAAATTTACTAAAAGATGAATTATTAAAAAATGAAATAATGATAGAGATGAATATATTAAAAGATTTTTGTATAGATGGAAGTGAAAATGAGTTTGAACATCTTTTAATTTCATTGATAGCTAATTCAAAAGATATATTTAAAGAAAAAAATATAGAAAATAGAAAAATAATTATTCAAAGTAGAGAAGATGAAAATTATTACTATTTAGAGGTTATAGATAATGCAGGTGGTGTAGATAACAAAATAAAAGAGAAAATTTTTGAGTTAAATTATACGACAAGAGAAGAGGGGACAGGAGTTGGATTATATTTAGCAAAACAGATAGCAATAAAACATACAGGAACTTTAGAAGTAGAAAATATAGATAATGGAGCAAGATTTTATTTTAAGGTAAGAAAAGATGTTTGAAGTATTGAGTGTAAGTTTATTGTTTAAATTTTTAGTAAGTATAGTGTTTGGTTTTTTAACAGGAATAGAACTTAGAGAATATTTATATTCTCAACATAATCCTGTAGTTATAGGAACTACAAGAACATTTACTTTTATAGCTTTATTGGGGTTTGTTTTGAATCTTATTTCTAAAGATATGTTTTTAGTTGGATTTATAGTGTTAAATGTTTTTTTAGCATTGTTTTATATACATAAAATCCAAAATGGAAAAAAAGGAATATTACAAATAATTATAGCTTCTATTACTTATAGTTTTGGAGCTTTAGTAGATATTTCTATATTTTTAATACCACTTATTTATGTAACTATAGTTTTTATTATTTCTGCTAAATCTAAAATAACAATTTTAATGGAAAAAATAGATAATACAGAATTGATAACTTTTGCTAAATTTTTAATTTTATCTGTGATTATTTTACCTATGTTACCTAATAAAGAAGATGTAATTCCTTATATATCAATTTCACCATTTAAAATATGGGTAGCAGTGGTTGTTGTAAGTAGTATTAGTTATATTAGTTATATTTTACAAAAATATTTTTTAGCGACAGGAGGAATTGTTGTTACAGGGATTTTAGGTGGAGTATATTCTTCTACAGCAACGACTGTAGTTTTAGCTAAAAAATCTCTATCAAATATAGTAGAAGGTAGTATAGTTTTAGCTACAGGTGTAATGTATCTAAGATTATTAGTAATTATTATGATGTTTAATGTAAATTTAGCAAAAAATTTAATTTTTCCATTTTTTAGTTTGTTTTTTTTTAGTTTAGGAGTGTTTTTTGTTTTAAAGAAAAAAAGTGATAAAATAAACACAGAATTTAGTTCTAATCCATTGGAAATGCAGGTGGCTTTTATTTTTGCAATACTTTTTATTATAATGGCTTTAATTACTCAATTTGTAATAAGTCATTTTGGTAATGTAGGATTGCAGATTTTATCGATGATAGTAGGTTTTACAGATATTGACCCGTTTATATTATCATTAGTTCAAGGAAAATATACAATTGTTACAAATAATGAATTAATTCAAGCAATTTTAATAGCTGTAGCAAGTAATAATCTTTTAAAAGCTATATATGCAGGGATATTTTCAAAATGGAAAATGAAAAAAGCTATATGGAATTTGGTAGTTTTATCTGGACTTACTTTATTATGGAGTTGCTATTTTATTTAAAGGATTGAGATGTCAGAATATATGTTTGATGGAATTGATGATATTTTTGAAGAATTACAAAAATTAGATTTTAATTCAATAAGAGATGAAGAGATTGAATATCAAAATAATGATTTAGCTCTTCAAGAAAGTATAAATAGATATATTAAAGAGGGTTCTTTAATAAAAGAAAAACTAAAAAAAACAAAAATAGAATATCAAAATAGATTAGAAAATAGATTATTACATACAAAAGGTTATTCTCAAAATAATAAAATTACATCTCAATTATTACATCTATTTAGACAAAAAGAACATATTGACCCTAAATTAAAAAATCTTTTTTATGCAAAAGATTATACAACTATTTTACAAGAGATTATTATACAATCAAAAAATTCTAATATCAAACAAGTTTTATATGAAATCCTTTTTGCTGAAATTATAAACATATATTCTCACAAAATTCCAAATATTGAACAATCTCAATTTTTTAAAAATTTTAAAAGGGATTTTTTATTTTTCTTTGAAGTAGCAGTAGATAATCAGTTTTTTTTATCTCAAGAAGAAAAGAAACTTGATAATACTCTTTTAATTCCTTTAAAAGAGATAAATGAAGATGAGGAATATACACTTTTGAAAGTTGGAAAAATTCCTTTAAATATAGATGAAAGAACTAAAAAATTTTTACAACAAAAACAACAATTTGAAGGTAAATTTGTTTATGAAAGTGATGAAGGAGTTGATGTAGAAAACTCTTATTTAGAAATTTTTTCTGTAGAAATAGATGGAGTTAGAGTTTTAAATCCTTATATTGTAAAATTGGTAAAATTACTTTTACCGGTAATTATTCATTTAATTCACAGTGCTAAATATTTAGAAGAAGATAAAATAGCTCAAGCTTTGGGATTTAAAAATAGATTTGAACTTATTTATAAAACAAATTTAGAAATATCAGATATTAGAAAAATTTTTGCTACAAAAGGTTTACCTGCTTATTATTTGGCAAATATTATAGGCGATATGGTATTTGATAATCTTTCTTTGGAAATCAATAGACATATAACTGAAGCAAATAAAGATAGATTTAAAATGGCTTTAGGGATTTTAATAATAGATAGATTAAGTAGTTTAGATGGAATTATTAAAATCAAAAAAGAAAAAATAAATATATTTTCTAAAGAATGGGATTTTTATGGATTAGAAATAGATGAAAATAGTTTTTCACAAGCTTTAAAAGCAGATTTTAGTTCAAATAGATTTTTTAGATTTATAAAAGATTATACTAATGTTTTAAATTCTCTTGGAGCAATTAGATTTGATAAATCAGACCCTATACCAGTTGGAATTAAGATAGCTTCTAATATAAAAATCAAAAATACAACTATTTCAGAAGTGCCTGAAGAGATAGCTACTTTTATTGATAAACAACAATCAGTAATTTATGAAGCAAATAATATATTTGATATTGTATTATCTTTTAGAGATGAGACAAAATTGAAACTTGCAGGAGCAAAAGAGAGTGTTCATAGAGAGTTTATGCTCGATAATGAATGTAAAAATTATAATATTTTGGAAAGTTATAATATTTTAGAAGAGTTTGAATTGATTGTGAAAAATGGTTTCAAAACTAAGTGGAGCGAAATTGAAAGTTTAAAATTACAAATGGAAAGTAAAATTTCCCCTTATTCAAATGATATTCATAGAGCTCTTACGAGAATAAAAGGGAATATTTTTTCAATTTCTTTAAAAGATAATAGTCCTAAATTAACATTATTTAAAAAATTATATATTCAAATATTTAATTTAAATTTACAACATATAGAAGATGAAATTGGTTTAGAGATGTTAGAGAGAGATTATTTTAAAATACCAACTACTCTAAAAGAAAAAAGAAAAGGTCTAAAAATATTTAATCCTCAATTACAAAAAGTTTTAGGATATGTGAAATTATTGTTAAGAGGTGAAAATTTATCTATTGATGAAGAAAATGAAATTGTTGACTTTTTGGATTATAAAAATAAATTAGTAGCTTTTCATTCTCTTGTGGAATTAGCAAGATTAGATATTCAACTTCAAGAAAATCCAGAAATTAAAATTTTTGAAACAGATTTATTATTAGAATTTAATCCAATAGATTCTGATTTAGTTATCTCTTTGTTACAAGCTTTGCCAATTATTCCAGATTATGAAAAAGTTGATGTGATAAGTATGTTATTTCAAGAAGGCTTTTATTTTGAACATAATAATTTGGAATTTAAAGATTTTCAAAAACAAAAATTGTTAAAAGATAGTATAAAAAAATTTAAAGAAGATAAATTATATCCATCTTTTTTATATTCAAATGGATTAAAAAATATTTATGCTGAATATAGTGATAAATTTAATACTATTTTATCGAGTAAAGATTATGAAAAATATTATCAAGATTTAGATTTTGAAATGAAAAAAATTTTAATAAATCTTTTTAATTATTTTGAAAATAGTTTTAATGAAGAGATTATCAAAAAATTATTCACTTATTACTTGTATGCTTCAAAAATTATGATAAAAGAATTGTATAAATATTTTATTGATAAATTATATGAAGATATGAAATATTTTGGAGATAAAGGTATTACATTATCAGATGTAGTGATGTATGCTATTTATCATAGAAATATAAAAGGATTAAAACAACCAGAAGTTTTATTAAAACAGATAAATTCAAAATTAAACAAAAAAGAGGAATATTTATTTAATAAATTTGCACAATTTTTTTTAGATTTCATTAAGGTAAACTTTAGAGATGATAGAATTATTTATGACAAAGAATTAGTTACAGCGATTTTAGATGATGATGGTGATGAGGATAGTTTTAGTTCTAAGATTATAAAATTATTTGATTATGATGGAGTTGAATATAAAATATTAAAAGATACATCTTTAAATGTTATTGCAATTAAAGATATTTCTAAGTATTTTGTTAAATTTTATATGATTTTTGAACCTATTTTAAATAACGAATTTAAAAAATTTGAATTTTTAAAATTGTATATGGATGATATTAGAAGTATGTCTAAAGTTATTTTTAATATCTCTTTTAAAATATTTATTGATAGAATGCAAGAATTAGCTTCAAAAGATATAGAAATATCAAACCCAAAAAATAAAGAGTTTTGGAATTTAAAAATGTATGAAGAAGTCATAGCTTCTATGATAGAGGATAATATTTGGTATGATATTCAATCTGTGTTTGAAAATACAAATTTAGTTTTAGAAAGAAGAGATGAGAATTATATTTTAGAAGATATAACTATTCATCAAAAAGAAACTATTCAAAAATTAGCTATTAAATTGAAATCTTTTATTGATAATGAAATAAATACACCATATTTAACAATTAAACAAATTGAAGCAAAATTGAGTGTAGATGCTATTTTAGAAAATGAAGAAAAAATTTTATTTGATGAGAGGGGGCATCTTTTTATAGGTCCGGAAGTAGAATTTTTACAATCTATTAGAAGATATAATCAAGCATTGTTTCATTCTGCTGTTGAATATAATATTTATATAGCATTTTTAGAAAGATTTGGAGCAATTTATAGAAGTATTGAGGGTAAAAATATAATTGAAAATGGAGATTATTATAAATTTAGTGAACATTTTATAGATGAAATTACATCTTTAATGTCAGAAAATTTAGAATATGTAGATGTTGATATTATTGCTAATAAAATAAAGCAAAAAATTAGGGATATTGAAGATATTGTTAAATTAAAAACTATTTTAAAAGAAAAATTAAATATTGACTATTTTAATGAAGTTAGACAGTCGATTAAAGAGATATATTTTAATGAAAAAGTAACAATTATAAATAATTATTTAATTGATGATAAAAGAACTATTTTTAAAGCAAAAGGAGTTGATACATCAGCTATTTTATCGAAACATAATAAACTACTATTTGATTTTAATTTAACAAAAATAAATATAGATAAACATTTTGTTTTATTAGATGAAAATAGGATTACAAAAATGCTTATAAATCTTATCAATGTAACAAATGTGATTAAAAATGAAATTTTAGAAATGAATTATGATGATAAGGTTATTTATGCTATTGTTGGATTATTTGTTTTAAAATATGATGAAGCTCCTTTTAATATAGATAATAAATATAAAGTTTTATATAGATTTATAAGAGATGTGTATATTAAAGCATTATCTTTAGAAGATGAAATGAGTAGATTATCTTTAAGTTTGTTATTTAAAAATATAATTTCAACTTATACATTTGACAATAGTTCACTTTCAAGAGTTGCTAAAATTTTAATAAATTTTGGTTATAAAGATAAAGATGGGGTTTTAAATATACTAATAAATAAATTTAATTTAGAAATAAATTTATATTAGTTTATTGTCCACCCGTGCATTCTTTTAGCAGTGATATATTTATCTGTTTCATTTATAGCTACAAAATTTTTGTCTTCTAAAATTTGAAATAAAGAATAATCATAAATTTCAGGTAGAATAACTAACCATCCTTGATGATGAATAGAATTGTATATTCTACCATAATCTACATCTTTTAAACCATTTATAACTCTATGATATATTCTTGGATTTTTTGTATAATCTTTAAAATCTTCAATAAAATCGATATCAACTAACTCTGTATTTAAAGTTTGTTTTAGATATTCATATACTTTTTTATCTCCAATTACAGCAATATTTGAATAAAGCCCTTTTTCTAATAGTAACAAATCATATACTAGCATAACTATAAAGTTCCCTAAATAAAAAAGCATTTACTATATCTTCTATAGTCATATCTGGAGCTGGTGTTGTAAGTGGTTCAGCACCCATATTCAAAAAATCAAAAACATATTCCTCTTTTGGGGTGATAAAAAAATCAACTTCTCCAACCATACTATCACGATTTTCAAAATTATCAATTGAATCAATTTTTCCGTCTTTTAGATTTACTCTTACAAATCTATCAGCTTCAGCAGAAGGAGAACAAATCTCTCCTTTTAAAGCTATTCCTAACCTCATCTTACTAATTCACCTCTATATGAAGCAATTCCATAAGTCAAGTTACCGATATGAGGGAATTCAGGTTGTTGAGCTAACACTCTTTGAACATAAGCACTTCTACTTCCTACATGGCAATATACAATCCAAGGTTCATCTTTATATTCCATAACTTTTTCTAATTCTGCATAAAAATTACTTGTAGGAACTAAAAAGTCTGCACCTTTAATTCTACCCATTTCCCATTCAAAAGGTTCTCTAACATCAAGTAATTTAAATTTAACCATTCCTTGTTCTCTTGCTTTTAATAATAATTCAAGTTCTTCACTACTTAGTTGAGATTTTGCTAAAATTTCTTCAATTTGTTCTTTTGAGAAACCTTCAACTTCTTCAACAGTTACATCGTGGTGATTTTCTTTTTGAAGTTGTTCTTTTGCATATTCTTCTGTACAGAAAATTCCACAATGACATACACCATCTTCTGGAATCTCTTTTTCAATAGCAGGTTTACAAGGACAGATTCTATCATCTTTATTAAATTGAGGTACAAAACAAGGACAATATCTTTTTCCATGTAACATTTTGTTATTTGTAAGACCTTTTACAATTCTCTCAACTACAGCTTCATCAGGATTGAATGTCCAGTTAAATTGTTTAATTACTTTGTTTGCAAACTCTTCTGTTTTGATTAGTTCATCTTGAAACTCTTTTGAATTCATATCGATTGTCATTTATTCTCCTTTTTTACAAAAATTCCACAGTGGCACATACCTTTATTTGGTACTTCATCTTGAATAGCAGGTTTACAAGGACAGATTCTATCATCTGTGCTTTTATATTTTCCATCAACTTCTTCAACTAAAAAACAAGGACAAAATCTTTTACCATATAACATTTTATTTCTTGTAAGTCCTAAAACAATTGTATCTACAATTTCTTGGTCTGGATTAAAAGCCCACCCTTGTGAATCAACAACTTTTTCTACAAATTTAGCTGTTTTTTCTTTTTCAGCTAAAAACTCTTCACTATTCATATCTAATGGTTGAAGCATAATTATACACTCTCCTTTTTTATTTTTATAATAGCATATTTTTTAAATTAAGACAAGATATCTCTTAAAAAGAGAAACCAATACCCATATATCCTACAGATAGGTAATTTTGATTAAAATTTATAGTTTTATATCCTATAAAAGCTTTTGCATTTTCAATTGGTTTAACACCTAGTTCTACTTTTGCT
>Ga0256828_1002466_pt1 | contig 11000 bp, 9 predicted proteins | sample CV88metaG_FD_185993 | JGI IMG/M metagenome (GOLD analysis project Ga0256828, IMG submission 185993) | Hydrothermal vent microbial communities from East Pacific Rise, Pacific Ocean - CV88 | ecosystem: Environmental > Aquatic > Marine > Hydrothermal vents | place: Pacific Ocean: East Pacific Rise... | reverse complement strand
AATAACAGGTAAGGAGTAGAATATCGAATACGAACAAGTAAAAAGCAAATTATTGAAATATAAAAAAACATGGTTAATTACAGGTGTCGCAGGCTTTATTGGATCAAATTTGGCTGAGGCATTGCTAAAACTTAATCAGAAAGTCATTTCTCTTGATAATTTTGCAACAGGGCACAGATATAATCTGGAGCATATAAAACATTCAGTATCTATAGAACAATGGGATAACTTTACCTTTGTAGAGGGTGATATATCGGATTATGATACATGCAAAGCTATTACAAAAGATGTGGATATCATACTCCATCAAGCAGCTTTAGGTTCAGTGCCTAGGTCCATAGATGATCCCTTAGTTACAAATAACTCTAATTTGACTGGATTTTTAAATATGCTTACTGCAGCCAAAGAGAATGGTGTGAAACGATTTGTCTATGCATCCTCATCCTCTGTATATGGTGATTCCCAGGAACTTCCAAAAGTAGAAGAGAGAACAGGTAATTTACTTTCTCCTTATGCTGTAACAAAGTATGTGAATGAACTTTATGCCGGAGTGTTCCGTAAGTGTTATAATATAGAACCTATAGGGCTAAGATACTTTAATGTTTTTGGGAGAAGACAGGATCCTAATGGGGCATATGCAGCAGTCATACCCAAATGGATTGGACAAATACTCAATGGTGAAGATGTCTATATTAACGGTGATGGTGAGACCAGTAGAGATTTTACTTATATTGACAACGTGATACAGGCAAATATCCTAGCCGGAACTACTGAGAATGAAGAAGCTTTTGGAGAGGCTTTCAATACTGCAGCTGCAGGAAGAGAAACATTGAATAATCTTTATAAAGCTATTATAAATGGACTTAAGGTACAGCTTCCGGAAGTGAAGTCAAAGGATCCTATTTATAGAGATTTTAGGGCAGGAGATATCAGGCACTCAAATGCCAATATAGATAAAATAAGCACATACTTAGGGTATGAACCTACCTATACATTAGAAGAGGGGCTCAGTGAGTCATTGGCATGGTACATTAATGATATTTTGGGAGATAAATAATGGATAAAATAGCAGTAATAGGGTTAGGATATGTAGGTTTGCCTTTGGCACATGCCTTTAGTTCAAAGTACCCTGTAGTTGGTTTTGATATTGCTCAATGGAGAATAGATGAACTTTCAAATGGATATGATAGGACACTTGAACTTGATGAAAAGCAGGTAAAAGAAGCTATCAAAAATGGGATGAAGTTTAGCAATAAACTTGGTGAGATAGCAGAGTGTAATATTTATATTGTAACGGTTCCTACACCTATAGACAAACATAAAAAACCTGATCTAACACCACTTATCAAAGCAAGTGAATCTATAGGAAAAGTACTAAAAAAAGATGATATTGTGATTTATGAATCTACTGTATACCCCGGTGCTACTGAAGAAGAATGTGTTCCTGTACTTGAGAAAGTCTCTGGACTTAAGTTCAATGAAGATTTCTTCTGCGGTTACAGTCCCGAAAGGATTAACCCAGGAGACAAAGAGCATACTGTAACAAAAATCCTTAAAGTCACTTCAGGCTCTACACCTGAGATAGGAAAGAGAGTAGATGCTTTATATGCCAGTATCATTACTGCGGGCACACATCTTGCACCTACCATTAAAGTTGCAGAAGCAGCCAAAGTCATTGAAAATTCCCAAAGAGATATCAATATCGCATTTGTAAACGAACTTGCCATGATATTCAATAAACTGAACATAGATACCAATGCAGTGCTTGAAGCCGCAGGCACAAAATGGAATTTCTTACCGTTTCGACCGGGACTTGTAGGTGGACACTGTATCGGTGTAGATCCTTATTATCTTACACATAAAGCACAGGAAGTAGGGTACAACCCAGAGATTATTCTGGCAGGAAGAAGACTCAATGACAATATGGGTATTTATGTAGCCAATCAGGTGATTAAACTGATGATAAAAAAAGGAAATAAAATAGAGGGTGCCAAAGTATTGGTATTGGGTATTACCTTTAAAGAGAATTGTCCGGATATTAGGAATTCAAGAGTCATAGATGTCATACGAGAACTTCAGGAGTTTGGGTGTGATGTTGATGTTAGTGATTATTGGGCAGACAGCGATGATGTCAAAAGAGAATATGAAATAACACTTGAAAAAGATGTTGATATAGAAAGTTATGATGCTGTAGTGCTGGCGGTGGCACATGATATGTATAAAGATATCACTTTGAATTCAAAACACAATAGCCAAGTATTTTTTGATATAAAATCGGTGATAGATAGTGATAATGTAGATGGAAGATTATAATAATTTTATTATAAAAGAATAAATTGAAAAGTAAATATATATTTAATAGAGGGAAAATGATTAATAAAACAGAAAATAAAGTTATGGAAAATTGGAAATCTTCTTCTGATAAACCTCTAGTAAGTATGTGTTGTATTACTTTCAACCATGAAAAATTTATTTCAACTGCATTGGACAGTCTGTTGATGCAGGAAACAGATTTTTCGTTTGAAATTATTATTCGAGATGATTATTCAACAGACAATACTAGAAATATTATTCAATCGTATGCCGAAAAATTTCCACATATAATTACAACTATTCTAGAAATAGAGAATCAGTATTCTAAAGGGATTAATCCCTTTATCCCTGCTTATGAAAAAGCAAAAGGTAAATATGTAACTATACTCGAAGGTGATGATTACTGGAGAGACAAATTAAAACTCCAAAAACAGGTTGATTTTTTAGAGAAGAATAGTGAATATGTTCTAAGTTATCATAACTCTATTATAGTTGATAAGAATAATACTTTGATTTCTGAAAAGAAAAACCCTTCCGCATGTGATTATACAAAAGAAGAAATGCTTTGTGGTGAAGTATTTATTTTGACTAATACAGTAATGTTCCGTAATGTGGACAATGTAACAGCTGATCAGCTGAACGGTATACTGAATGCCGATACTGTATTATGGCATTTATTGGGATATCATGGTAAAAGTAAATATCAAGAAGAAATAGAATATGCAGCATATAGATATCATGATGGTGGTGTTTGGAGTAGTTTAGATAACATTGAAAAATTTAAAAATACTATAAAGACTATGAATACATTGAAAAATATGCTACCTGAACATTATAATAAGTTGAAAAAAAGAATAGAAACAAATATAAATAGAGGCGTATTTAATTTACTATATAAATCAATAAGTGTGCTTGATTTTAAAGCATTTATTAGTATTATAAAGCTTATTGCCAATAGTAAAAATTTGACTTTTCTAAAAGTATTTTTTTCAATTCCTAGTTTTTTTATTGAAAAAATAAGGCATCAATATTTGAAGTTAAAAATCAAAAAGATATAATTTTAAAATATACTTTTTGTGTAGTAGTTTTGTCAATTTTTCAAAAATAGCAATGGATAAAAAGTTATTTAGATTTTTTTTCTCATTATAAGACATTTCCATGATCCTATTGCAAATCCAATGAAAATAGAGATTCCGACTAATTCTTTATAGTGTAGATATAGATCCTTTATTGCATAAAGAATAATAACTATTGTTATTATAGTAATTCCATATACGCAGATTGTCATAATATTTGTAAATTTTCGAAAAACTAGACATCCAACAAAATAAGAAAACAGTATTCCAATAACAGTGATTATTAAGTATAAAAGAATGATCTTTAGTATAGTTTTCCCTACATGAGGTGATTCTTGATATAAAAGTTTAGATTCTTTTAAAAATGATGGTAGCATAATTTCAAGAGTATGGTTTTTATTTGCTAATTGAAGGCGTTTACCACTTAAATCTTTTATTTCTTTAATTACTTGAGCGATGGATAGTATACGAATGTCTGTTTGAGATTTTAGCCAGTCTAAATGATTATTAAAATCCCTAAAAGAAAAAATCCCTCTCTGGGCATCAGCTTCTATAAAGTCATATGCATGCAGAAGAACAACAATTAAGGGCTGTTTATTTTTTGATGTTCTTGCTTCTTGAACAGCATCATGAAGTTCAAGAAAATCAGCGGTGAATGGTAAAAAATTTAACTTTGAATTATATGCTGCTTTTCTGGATATAGCGGCAGAAAGAGTTGAAAATCCTAATACTTCAAGGGCTTTTAATGTGTTTGAATCATACTGGTTCCAAGGAGGGACAAAGGTTGTAGGAGATACACCTATCATTTTTTCAAGTTGTTTTTTACCCTTGGTTAACTTTTCCAATTGACTATTATAATCAAGACCACGAAATTCTCTTTTCTCCTTAGTATCTATTGTCTGGTGGGAATATCCGTGTAATGCAATATCTAAGACCCCTTCTTTTACTGCTTTTTTGAGTAATTTCCCTTTCTTTGGACCAAGAGGAACAACATTACAGGGTGTTGTAACTTTTACATCACCAGCACATATGAAAGGGATTACTCCAAATGTTATAGAAGCATTGTGTTCTCTAAAAGCATCAATTATTTTAATTTCTGTCTCAGTTGAACTTAGAGCCGAAGGGTCATCAAACCGGAAGACAACATTAATTTTTTTTTCTTCAATTGGTTGATTGCTGCATCCTATAATAAAAAATGAAAATGATAAAAATGTAAGTAGAACAAGAATCTTTTGTAAAAAAATAAATAGCATATATATCCTTGCATAAAAACTTCTAAATATTTTTGCATTATATTGAAGTTATCATAAGCCTGACATTAAAAAAACTGATCGCTTATACCCCTAAAGCTTGGGGTTATGTACGATAAATAAGTAGTTTTATGAAATATTTTAAAATCAAGATTAATTTTATTTCTTTCATAATTGTTAAATTTTTTATGAAATAATGAAATGATTTCTTTTTTGATTCAGCTACATAGGTTTGAGATACAACCATAATAAAGTATGCATAAGCATAACTTTTATCGGTCATTTGTTTTCTATATTTATTTATAAATTTTAGAGAAAACTCTGAAGTCCAGTCTTTTTTAGGTGCAGTTGATGTCCAAATAACATTTGTAAGTGCTTTGTCTATAAAAATAATTGGTATATTGTTTTGCTCTACTTTAAATAAAAAGTCATAATCTTGATGGCGAGGAAAACTTTCATTAAATAGACATTTTTTAGCAGCTTCTGTGTTAATAAAAATACTTGGAGTTGGTATAAAACCATGATTAACAAAAAGATATTCACTAATTAATTCATTCTCTTTGATACCACGTATTGGTTTTTGTATGCTACCTTTATTGTTAATGACTTTACTTTTTGTATATATTAATATATACGAAGTATATTTTTCTGCTTCTGAAACCTGCATAGTAATTTTATTGTTTTCCCAAGTGTCATCTGAATCTAAGAATGCAATATATTTTCCTTTTGCTGCTAATATTCCTGTATTTCTTGCAGCCCCCCCACCTCTATTTGACTCATGTTCAATAAAAATAATGTTATTAGTATTGAATTTAAGTAACATATTTTTGATTTCATCAATTTTAGGAGAGCAATCATCAATAATGATAATTTCTAAATTCATATAGTCTTGAGTCAATACACTCTTAACTGAGCGTTCCAATTCTGTTATTCTGTTATAGTTTGGTATTACAACACTTACTAAAGGTAAGGATGAAGATTTAGTCAAGTTATTTCCTTTGTTATTAAGATAATCGTATTCAACAGTTGGGAAGATTATGATATTTTTAAAATATTTTATATATAAATATTATCCTAGAACTTTACGATAATAGCAAACTTTAGATTAGCTCCCAATTAACATATTTTATGATATTATATGTAAAAAATTAGGGAAAAATGAAAATATTACATATTATTCCAAGTTTGCATGGCGGAGGTGCAGAGAAATTTACAATTGATTTGTGCAATGAACTTTCGAAAGAACACGAAGTCATATTATGTTCACTTTTTGATGTTACTGATTCCATGTTTATGGCAGAAAATTTGGAAAAAAATGTAAAGTTGGTTGTAATGCATAAAAAATTGGGATTTGACTTTTCTCTTTTTTATAAGTTATATAAACTAATAAAAGAAGAAAATGTTGATATCATTAATACACATTTAAGAGCACTTATATATTCAATTTTGCCTATTATCTTTACTAAACATCATTTTTTTCATACAATACATAGTTTAGCTGAAAAAGAAACAAGTAAATTGAATAGATTTATTTATAAAATACTCTTTAAATTTTTTAATGTTATACCAATTGCGATATCTTCTCAGGTTCTTAAAAGTATTCATAGTGAATACGGTAAAAATTTTAACATTCTTATAGATAATGGTATTAAAGCTTTGAAAAAAACTGATGAATTTGAAAAAGTTAAATACGAAGTTGAACAATATAAAGCTAATAAAGACACAACAGTATTTATAAACATAGGTAGAATACTACCAGTTAAAAACCAAAGAATGCTCATAGATGTAATTAACCAGTTAAGATTGGATGGAAAAAATGTTGTATTACTCATACTGGGTGCGGATGAGTATTCAAAAAATCAGAAATTCTTAAAAGAATTATTAAATATAGCAGAAGATAAGATATTTTTTTTAGGTATGAAAAAAAATATTGCTGATTATCTTTTATGTGCTGATGCATTTTGTCTTTCTTCTCTTTATGAGGGATTACCAATAACGCTTCTTGAAGCACTTTCTTTAGGTATTATTCCTATTTGTACCCCTGCGGGAGGTATAGTAAATGTTATTGATGATAATACAGGATTTATGTCTATAGATTTTAGTTCAAAGGCATATCAGAGTGAAATTGAAAAATATTTAAATTTGTCATCGGTAGAGAAGAAGAGATTAAGTGAAAATGGAAAAATACTATTTGATCAAAAATATAATATTTCGCAGACAGCTGTTAACTATATAAAGTCATATGAGTACAAGTTAAATTAAGAATGAGTATTTTAAAATGAATATATCCAAAAATACTACAACCACTATAATCAATTTAGACTTTATATCTATAGTGATGCTTTGGGTGTCTTTATTTTTATTAAGTATTGTCGCCTTGAAGGGAAATCTTGCACCAATTTCCCTATTTTTTATCATGATTGCATTTAGTTCGATTCTAATTATTATTTTTTCCAATAAAAATGAAATATTTTTTAAAATAAAATTATTTATATTTTTCTTTTCTCTATATTTATCTTATAGCCTAATTAATCATTATATATTATTAGAGCTTTCCCCGCATAAATTACCTTTTAATTATGCTGATGGAGAAATATTTTATATTTTTTCAGATTTTGGTGTACCTTATATATCTGGAAAGAAGAACTTTTTTGATTTATTTTCTATTTTTAAAATACATGAATTACCGTTACATGTTGTTTTTTCTAGTACTATAGCATATTTTTCAAATCAAATTGATGGGAGTAATACTATCATTACTCAAAAGATGCTTTCACCTTTTTTAGGTGGAATGTTATCAGTAGTTTTATACTCTACATTAAAATACCAATTTAAAGATACATTGTTTGCATTTAATGCAACTTTTGCATATAGTTTATTATCCGCAGTTTTTATGTATTCTATTCCTTTGCTTAGAGATATTGATGTGGCCTTATCGTATATGATATTCATCTATCTTTTTTTACAACCAAATAGTTATAAAAGTTTTTTTTTATTAGTACTTGCTGCTTTTATAACTACATATATAAGAGTTGAATCAGGATTACTTTTGTATGGTGTCACACTCATATATATGTATCTTTATATTAGAAAAGTAAATGCCATAAGTATAAAGTTTATATTTTATATTTTTTTAGTGATGTTATTTACCATTATCATTGTATTGGAGCATAATAGGATTATGGGTATGATTGTGGGATTGAATGAAGGGAATATTGAAAGATCAATAAAAGAGGCATCATCTGGTTCTATTGGGGTACTTTTAAATAAACTTCCTTTTCCTCTTAGTTATGTTGCAAAAGTACTTTTCGGTCAAATACAGCCTTTTCCATTATTTAAAACAATTGATAGACCTCCTGAGGCTATATCAGGAGTATTTTGGCCTTTTGTTTTTATGTTGATGCTTTATGCAATGATTAAAAAAAATATAAGGAATCTCATTGATGTTAAAGTAAAATATTTATTTATAGTAGCAATTACTGTTTTATTTTTAATGTCATCAGAACCGATGGCTCGAAGGATGATGAGTGTATATCCAATAATATACATTACAAGTTTATATGTATTTTTTATTGTTCCAAATAATAAAATTAAGAAGATATTTATTATATATCTATTTAGTTTAATATCATTAAATACATTTTATTATATACTAAAAATATAATATTCAGTTTTATTAATTTGAAGATGAGGAGAAAGTATTTTTTGAAACTATTATTGATTGGTCCAATGACGAATAAAAAAGATCCATCAATAACAGGTGGTACAGTAGTATTATTTGAATTATTATTGAAAGAATTAAAAGAGAAAAAAATACAATTTGATGTTATTGATGTATCAAAAAATAATTATAGAAATCCAATGTATGCATATTTATCTATAATTATTCAGATTATTAAACAGATTAAAAACCATGATCATATATCATTCCATGCTACTGCTAATAGTATAATTATGATTGGACCAATTATTATCTTTTTATCAAAAATATTTCATAAAAAAACTAGTATAAGAAAATTTGCAGGCAATTTTCATGAAATTTATCAGAATACCAATATAGTAAAAAAAAAATTAATAGACTTTGTGATTCGGAATAGCTCTATTAATTTTTTTGAAACAAAATATTTAGTTGAATATTTTAGTGAATTTAATGAACATACATATTGGTTTCCTAATGTCAGACGATCAGAGATAGTTACAATACGACCAAGACAATATAGAAAACGTTTTGTTTATATAGGTTCTATAACTAAAGAAAAAGGGATTGATGAAATTTGTGAGGTTGTTGCTAAATTAAATAATGATTATATATTGGATTTATATGGTCCAATTATTGATCAGAAATATAATGAGGATTTTTTTAAAAAACAAAATATAAATTATAATGGTTCATTGATTGCGATTGATGTATTAAAAACAATGAATAAATATGATATATTATTATTACCTTCATATAGAGAAGGTTACCCAGGTGTAATTATTGAGGCTTTTTCATTGGGTATACCAGTAATAGCAACAAAACTTGAAGGTATAAAGGAAATGATTAAAGATAAAAAAAATGGATTACTTATAGATAAGAAAAGCGCTAAACAGCTTAAGAAAGCAATTATGGAAATTAATGAAAATCAATATTCAGACTTATCAAAGAATGCCTTAAAATCCTTTAATAATTATGACAGTGTACAACAAACGAATTTATTTTTAAAAAGGATTGGTATAGATGTTTAATTTAAATCAATTGAAAAAATATTATACAGATGCACCTTTATGGATGAAGAAGTTATATGGTGCTATACCATTTGATATAAGAAATGGATCTGAATATAGAAAATGGAAAAAGTTTTTATATGAGAATATTTCTAGAGAAGAATATGAACTTTTGAAGCTAAAAGAAACAATAGTATATGCTTATGAGAATACTGATTACTATAAAGAACTATTTGATAATTTAGGTATATCTCCTCATGATATCAATGAAAGAAAAGATTTAGAAGAACTTCCTACTATTGATAAAACTATTGTCAGAGAAAAATATGATAAACTTATTGTTAAAAAAATTCCATCAAATAAATTTTTTTATGTTACTACTGGTGGTACATCTGGGGCACCTATGAAGTTTTTACAATCAAAAAATATTTGGACAAAAGAAGTTGCTTTTGTTATGAATTATTTTGAAAAATACGGTTTTACAACAAGTATGATTAAGGCATCATTTCGTGGTGGAAATTTTGACAATTTAGTAAATAATGTTTTTTGGAAACTTAACCCCCATGCAAATGAAATACATTTTTCTCCTTTTCATATTAATGATAAGACAATTAAATTTTATGTAGATGAGTTAAATAGGAAAAAAATAAAATATTTTCAAACTTATCCATCATCAATAAGATTATTGATAGAAAGTATGAAAAAAAATAATTTACAACTTGATTATCAAGTTGATACAGTATTTTTAATTTCAGAAAATATTTCAGATTGTGATGTAAGTTTAATTAAATCATTTTTTAATTGTAATATAAGTTCATTTTTCGGTCATTCTGAACGACTCATTTTTGCTCCAAACTTTTCAAATGATTTAAGTAGTTATCAAATTGATAGAAGGTATGGCTTGTTTGAATTAATTGATAGTAACCAAAATATAATTACTGATAATAATAGTATAGGTGAAATGGTTGGTACCAGTTTTGATAATTATGTGATGCCACTTATTCGATATAGAACACATGATATGACAAGTTATTTAGATAAGGATAATTTTATTATAAATAGTATTGAAGGAAGATGGAAGCAGGAATATTTAAGTGGAAGAAATGGGATGAAGTCATACCTTACAGCATTAAATATGCATTCAGATATTTTTAAAAATGTAATCAAATATCAATTTATACAGTTACAACCAGGATATGCTGATTTATGTTTACATGTTAGAAATGAATTTTCAGATATAGATAAAAAATTAATTATAGATGCATTAAATAAAAAAGCAGGTCATATGATTTCATTTCATATTAAGATAGTTGATAATTTTATTTTTACACATCGAGGTAAATTTAAAAATATTATTAAAAAATTTTAGGTTTTTTAAATAATGAAAAAGATAAAAATAAAAAGATTTTTTTTATTTTATAATGCTATTCGCTTCCTAACATTTAAACAAATATATTTTAGATTTTTTTATATTGTACGTAAAAAATTACGAACAATAAAAAGTTTTGTATATATTCTTAATATACCTTCTTTTTCTTATTCTATAAAAATGGTTTCTTTTTTTAAAAGTTTTGTATTATATAAAAATTGTAAATTTATTTTTTTAAATTTAAGTTATTTTTGTCAAAATGAAATTAATTGGAACTATTCAAAA
>Ga0256828_1002465_pt1 | contig 11004 bp, 12 predicted proteins | sample CV88metaG_FD_185993 | JGI IMG/M metagenome (GOLD analysis project Ga0256828, IMG submission 185993) | Hydrothermal vent microbial communities from East Pacific Rise, Pacific Ocean - CV88 | ecosystem: Environmental > Aquatic > Marine > Hydrothermal vents | place: Pacific Ocean: East Pacific Rise... | reverse complement strand
AAGACAATGAAGAAAAATAGCATCTTTTTGTGCAAGACACATTAAAAGATCATCAACGATAAATCCTTCAAAATCTTTGATCCTTTTTTCCTTTTCATCTTCTTGCCCCATAGAAACCCAAGTATCGGTTGTAACGACACTTGCACCTTTAACTGCTTCTTTTGGATCATTGGTAATGATAATCTTTGCTCCGCTTTCTTTTGCAAAACTGTAAGCTTCTTCTAAGATAGTATTATCAACCTCATACCCTTTAGGTGTTGCTATACGAAGTTCAAAGCCAAGTTTACTTGCCAACATTAACCATGAATGAGTCATATTGTTTCCATCACCGACATAAGCAACTTTGAGATCTGCTACTTTGTTATGTTCTATAATAGTCATATAATCAGCCAAAAGTTGTACAGGATGGTAAGAATCTGTTAAACCGTTAATAACCGGTACACTTGAGTATGACGCGAATTCTTCAAGACGAGAATGCTCAAAAGTTCTTATCATCACCATATCACACATACGAGATATCACTCTTGCGGTATCTTTTATAGGTTCACCCCGTCCTAGTTGGATATCTTTAGAGCTAAGAAATAAAGCATGACCTCCAAGCTGGTACATCCCTGTTTCAAAGCTTACTCTTGTTCTAGTTGAACTTTTTTCAAAGATCATTGCCAAAGTTTTATCTTCAAGCTCTTTATCCTGAATTCCCTTTTTAAGGTTAGTCTTAATGGAATGACCAAGATAAATAATTTCTAATATTTCATCTTTGCTAAAATCTTTTAACGATAAAAAATGTCTCAATTTCTTTCCTGTATATGTAAAATTATTAGGTTTTCCCTAATTTTATAACGATTTAGCTTTTAAGAAGCTTTGCTACTTCTTTGGCATGATAACTTATAATGATATCTGCTCCGGCTCTTTTAAAAGCGATCATTGTTTCCATCATAACACGATCATAGTCGATTAAACCGGCATTTCCTGCATGCTTGAGCATTGCATATTCGCCACTTACATTATAAACTGCCAGTGGTTTTGTGGTATTTTCTCTGATATCACGGATAATATCAAGATAAGCCAAAGCTGGTTTTACCATCAAAATATCTGCACCTTGGAGTTCATCCTCGACACTCTCAGCGATCGCTTCACGACGGTTTGCAGGATCCATCTGATAGGTACTTCTATCACCAAAGCTAGGTGTGCTTTCTGCTACATCACGAAATGGTCCGTAGTATCCGCTGGAGAATTTTGTAGAGTAACTCATAATAGGAAGATTCTCATATCCACCCTCATCAAGGGCTTCTCGAAGTGTTTCTATGATCCCATCCATCATTCCGCTTGGGGCTATCATATCTGCACCTGCTTTTGCATGGACAAGTGCTTGTTTTGCAGAGATCTCAAGTGTTTCATCATTAAGAACTGTTGTATCATCTATGATACCGCAATGTCCGTGATCTGTATATTCGCAAAAACAAAGATCAGTAACTACAAACATATCCGGATGGGTTTTCTTGATAGCTTTGATAGTTGAGGCGATGATACCGTGTTCGCACAGGGCATCACTTCCGATAGAATCTTTGACTTCAGGAATACCAAAAAGGATAATCGCATAGATACCAAGCTTTTTAAGCTCTTCACACTCTTTGAGTATCTCATCTATACTCATCTGATAGACTCCCGGCATAGAAGCAACTTCGGTTTTTATCCCTTCTCCGGGACGAACAAAAAGCGGGTAGATAAAATCATCTATACTTATATGTGTTTCTCTTGTCATTTTTTGTAAAACAGGGTGTAAACGGGTTCTTCGAAATCTATTAAACATTTATAAAACCTTTATTTTGTATAATTCTTTTAAAATTCTACCGAAAAGTTAAATAAATGGATATAAAAGTTTCGCAAATCGCTAATTTACCTTCGAGATTTGGTAAATTTAAAGTCAAAGCGTTTAAAGAGGGTGATAAAGAACATCTTGTGATTTTTAAAGAGCCTTTGGCTGAGATTCCTATTGTTCGAGTTCACAGTGAGTGCTTAACCGGTGATGCGATAGGAAGTTTGAAATGTGATTGTAGAGATCAACTTGAGTATGCTTTGGAGATGGCGGAAAAAACAAACGGAATGGTGATCTATCTTCGTCAAGAGGGAAGAAATATCGGACTTTTAAATAAGATCAATGCCTATGCTTTGCAAGATAAAGGGTATGATACGATAGAAGCGAATCATCAACTGGGATTTAAAGCAGATGAGAGAACTTATGAGATTGTAACTTTTATACTGCACCATTTTGGGATTAAAAAGATACAACTTTTAACAAACAACCCTCGAAAAATCAAATCAATTAGTGATGTAGAAATACTCAAACGCATTCCTATTATAATAAAACCAAATAAATTTAATGAAGAATATCTCCATACAAAAAAAGAAAAAATGGGACATATGCTCGAGGAATAAATATTATGCCAATAGATATAAAAAATGATGATCTCCAAACAGCCTTGAAAAAACTTAAAGCTAGAGAAAATACACTTCAGCAGATTGAAGCGATTTCAAAACTTGGAAGTTGGGAAGTTGATTTTACTAACAATACCGCTTCGTGGTCTGATCGTTCTTATGAAATTTATGGATATAAACCTGGAGAGATAGTACCAGATCGTAATACTTTTTTTGAACATGTAATGCCGGAATATAGCCAAAAAGCTGCTAAATTACTTCAACAGATGCAAGAGACAAAAGAGGTAAGCAGTTTTGTCGCAAAATTAAGACGAAAAGATGGTAAAGTTATTGATATTGTTTTAAGTGGTCAGTTTATTGAAGATGATAATGGGCATTTAAAGCTTTTGGGGACAACACAGGATATTACACAATATGTTCAGTTCCAAAGAGAAACTCAGGAGCTTCTTGATATATTAGAAAAGTCAGCAACGGAGATATATATTATTGATACAGAAGATTTTTCGTATCTTTATGTAAATGAAGGTGCTACAAAAAAACTGGGTTATACAAAAGAAGAACTCTATAGTATGAGTGTTTATGATATCAATCCTTTTTTAACAAAAGAGTATGCTGCTGAAAGAAAAGTTGAAATCTTGGAACTTGGACATACCATCAACAGAACAGTTCATAAAACTAAAGATGGGGAAGTTTATCATGTTCAGTCATATTTACAATTAATTCGATACAAATCAAATGAAGCACTTATTATATTTGATATTGATATATCTCCTATGGTAGAGCTTGAAAAAAAACAAAAAGAACAGGCAAAGATTGTTGAGTCTATCCATGATGGTGTTATATTAACTGACTTAGAAGGTAATGTTAAAAATGTCAATGCTGCTGTGGGCAAAATTATAGGCACAAAAGAGATAAAAAACTTTGAAGAGATCTATGATAAAAGTAATAAATTAGCACTGGAAAATATATATAAAGAGATTAAAAAGTGTGATGAAGAATGTTCAAAAGTGGAAGAGGTTTTTCTGCTTCGGGTTGGTGGTGAAAAAATTGTCTGTGAACTGGCTATCACTCAACTAAGAGATGAACATAATCACATATATGCGTTAGTATGGCTTTTTCAGGATATTTCGGAAAAGAAAGAAAAAGAACGACTCCTTCAGATGCAGGCTTTGGAACTGGAATATCAGGCAAATCATGATGTATTAACAAAACTTCCAAACAGATCTCTTTTTCGAGATAGATTGCAACAGTCTATCTATTATGCAAAAAGAAATAATAAAAAATTTGCTTTGTTTTTTATTGATCTTGATCGATTTAAACAGATAAATGATTCTTATGGACATCAATTTGGAGATCAGGTACTTTTAAATGTTGTACAGCGGTTAAAAATAGCACTTCGAGAAGAAGATACTTTAGCACGAATCGGTGGAGATGAGTTTACTGTTATTGCCAAAGATATAAATTCTAAAGAAGATGTAAAGATAATTGCAACAAAAATTTTAGAATCATTAAAAGAACCACTCAGTATTGATGGGAAAAATATTTATAGTTCAATTAGTATAGGGATGGCTATTTATCCAGATGATGCAAATAAGCTGGAAAATTTGATTAAGTATGCTGATAGCGCCATGTATGAAGCGAAAGAGCAAGGAAGAGATACTTATAAATTTTATGATGTTTCAATGACACAAAATGCTTATGAAAAAGTGGTGATGCAAAACTCTTTACGGAGTGCTATTGAAAATGAAGAATTTGAAGTTTACTTCCAACCACAGGTTGATTTGATAACTTATGAAGTTAAAGGGATTGAAGCGCTAGTTAGATGGAGTCATCCAAAGCTTGGTGTTGTTTCACCCGGAAAATTTTTGCCAATAGCCAAAGAGAGTGGTTTGCTGACAAATATTGACCGAATTGTGATGAAAAAAGCATTGGAAATATATAGCGGATGGAAAAAGAAAAATTATAAGATAGGTCGTATCTCAATCAATCTTGGACTAAAACAGCTTCTTGAAAAAGATTTTATGCAAAATCTGCAAAAAAACTTAAAGTATTATAATTTTTCTCCTTTATGGCTTGAATTTGAAGTAACTGAGGGGGATGTGATGCAAGATCCGGCAAGATCGATAGAGCTTCTCACGCAGCTTCATGATATGGGGATAAGTATCTCAGTTGATGATTTCGGAACGGGATACTCCTCTTTGGCATATTTGATGAAACTCCCTATCGATAAACTAAAAATTGACCGTTCTTTTATAGTTGATATATCAAAAGATAAAAGTTCAAAAGCGATAGTTAATACCATCATTGTTTTGGCAAAAAGTCTCAAAATGGATGTTGTAGCTGAAGGTGTAGAAACAAAAGAGGAATGCGAATTCCTTGAACTTAAAGGGTGCCGTAAAATTCAAGGATATTATTTTTCAAAACCAAAGCCGGCAGATGAATTTGAAAAATATATACAAGAGTTAAATGTACAGTAGGTGAGTTTATGAAAATTTGGATTCATTGAGTGCGTTAAGGCGTCTCTCACAGACTGTAACCATGTGATCTAACTCTTTGGTAGCTTCTTGAAGATCATGAAAGTATGCTTTTGCTTTATCGATTGCTTGAGGTGAAGGTTTTGAAGAGAAAAGTTTACGAAATTTACTGGTATTTTCTTCAAATAAAATCTGGAGTATTTTTTTATAATATACATGCCACTGTGCGTGGGCAGTGATAAGTTTTTTGTATATTTGGATACCGAGAAGTTTTTCCAAAGTAGTATTGTCCAATGCCCATACATTAAAAGAACAAAAAGTATCTTTTTTTTCTATCTCTTCATTTGTTCGGTTATTTTGGAGTAAAAATTCTAGTTGAAGCACTTGTTGCTCGTGTGTTTTTTTGATATTTTGAAAATCTTGTAAATATTTTGCTTTGTCTGCCATAGTTAAACCTTTTGATTTTATCGTTTAATTATAGCAAAACTTAAAAAATTTATCTAAATGTAGGATTAAGATAGTATAATTAGACTTTAGAACAGATTATAAGGATTTTATAATGGGAAGACCTATACCTATAGAAAAAGAAAAAATACTTGATCCTAAACGCTATATTGTTTCTAAGACTGATCCAAAAGGGATTATTACTTACGGAAATGACTACTTTGTTGAAGTTGCTGGATACACTGAAGCTGAACTTATAGGAAAACCACACAATATTATTCGTCATCCGGATATGCCGAGAATTGTATATAAGCTTATGTGGGATCGTATAAAACAGGGAAAAAATATTATGGCAGTGGTGAAAAACCTTGCAAAAGATGGAAGTTACTATTGGGTTGTAACTGATTTTGAAGCAAAAATGGATCCTTTGAGCGGAGAACCTATCTCTTATACCGCTTTTAGAAAAGCAGCCCCAAAAAAAGCAGTTGAAGCGATAATCCCCATATATAAAAAACTTATAGAGATTGAAGAAGTAAGTGGTATGGAAGGGAGTGAAGCATTCTTAAAAGGCTTTTTGGAAGAAAAAGGAAAAACCTATGATCAGTTTATAGATGAACTTGTAGGAAATAAAGGGCTTTTTAAAGCATTCTTTGCGATGATGAAAAAACTTTTTGGATAAGATTTGAATTTAAAGCAAGAGATACAAAAGAGTGGAATCAATGTGCCAGATAATTTTTGGCATAATATTCAAACTTATAAAGAAAATCTTTTTCGCTGGAATAAAACACATAATCTAACCGGTGCAAGGGATGAAATAACACTTGATCATTTTTTATTTGATTCTATCTATCCACTTTCGTTTATAGATATTCCCAAAACACTGCTTGATATCGGAACAGGTGCCGGTTTCCCGGGGCTTATCCTTGCTATGGCTTTGCCGGATACCGAAGTAACTTTGGCAGAACCTTTGGCAAAAAGGGCAAGTTTTTTACAGTACATAAAAGCTACTCTTTCTTTGGATAATTTACATGTAAAGCGAAAAAGAGCTGAAGAACTTGAACCAAATGTATATGAGCTTATCACCTCAAGAGCAGTAACAGACACTACCTTACTTTTAAAAATAAGTCAAAATTTAAGAGATGAAGATACAAAACTTCTTTTTTACAAAGGGGAAAAAGTTTTTGATGAAGTAGATGCGAGTTTACCTCATAAAGTTATAATAACAAACAACAGACATTATTTGTTGATAGATAAAAATTTGAAAGATTAAGATATGCTAAAATGGTTATTGGTTCTTGGTGTTATTTGGGCAGTGTATTATTTTTTTATAAAACAAAAGCCTTTGACACAAAAAACACAAACAAAAAAAGAGCAAAATGATGCTCAGGAAATGATAGAATGTGCCAGATGTGGTGTATATGTAGAGCTAGATGAAGCGATACTAAGCAATGGAAAATACTACTGTTCACAAGAGTGTATACAAGGGTAAAATATGCTTCTTTTTGGTCATCGTTTTATAAAGAGTGAAAAGTTTTACCATATTAGCGATGTTGATGCGATTATGAATACCCCACCAAACTCTATAATCTATGTAGAATTTGATGAAAAAAATCTTGATATTATTAGTTTTTTGCAGTTAAATTCTATACAATTTGTTTTACATGTAAATTCACTCAGAGAAGCCGTATATGCATATAATCTAGGGGCAAGTTATATAGCTACAAAAGCAAAACTGGTACAAGAGATTCAAAAACTTGCAGAGGAGTATCTTTTTGATGCAAAAGTTTTAGTACATGTAAAAGAGGAAAGTGAGATAGAATATTTTGCTTCGATGGGGATCGATGGAGTTATTTTTCCAATGGCAATTATTAAAGTAACTACTTAAACTACAATCCTTTGTATATCCGGTTTTAAAGAGGTTAATACTTCGTATCCTATAGTACCGATCTGTTTTGCAACTTTGTTAGCATCTTCAAATAGAAGCAGTTCTTTTTCATCACTTAAAAAAGAGGTGTTATCCATAGAGATACGCCCTATAAGTTTTAGCCCTTTTGGTGTAACAAAATTATCACTAAGAGAGCGGAAAAAACCATCTCCATACCCTATATCGTAAGTACTAATTGTAGCATTTTCTTTTAAAATACCACTTCCTCCATACCCTATACGGCTCCCTTTTGGAAGTTTTTTTGTTGCTATTTTATGAGCATAAAGAGATAAGATAGGTTTGAGTTTTGTTGTATTTTGCAGAGGCTTTGGAAGTTCTAAACAGCCATAAGCCGCAATACCTACTCGGGCAAAATCTTCCTTAAAATTATGTGTTCTCATAAGAGAAGCAGAGTTGTCTTTGTGAAACTCTAGTGAGGGGATATTGTATTTTTTTGCAAGTTTGAGAGATCTTTGTTTGATTGTTTCAAAATTTTTATTTTGCCAGAACCACTCTGAAGTGAGTTCATCGGCACTTCTATGATGAGTAAAGACGGCTTTAAGATCTAAAGAGTGTTTTTGTATAAGTTCAAAAGCTTTTGAAAGATCTTTTGGCATAATCCCGTTGCGGTGCATTCCGGTATCTACTTTGAGATGCACTTTTGTTTCTTTTGGGAAGTTTGTTATATCATCTAAAGAGTTGATAGTGTAATGAAAAGAGGGAACACTTTTTTGTGGGATATCTGATAGGACAAGGATATAGTCAAAATAAGGTATAAGTGTTTTTGCTTCATCTGTTTTTTGAACGATTGCTTTTTTGATACCATATTCTTTTGCAAGAGTAGCTATAAGCTCAAGCCCATGTCCGTAAGCGTTGTCTTTTAAAACAAGGGCGATTTTATCTTTGCTTTTTGTTTTTTGTGCGATAATATCAAGATTATGAAAAAAATGTGTTTTATTGATAGTGATAACCATAAGAGGAATTATAGCAGTGAAAAGATTAATAGCGGAATTTGAAAAGCAATCATTTGTTCAAATGGTTTTCCCTCATAAAGATACTGATTGGAATGAGTATCTCAAAGAAGCTAAGAAGTGTTTTGCAAATATTATAGATGCGATCGCAAAATTTGAAAAAGTTTTATTAGTTTGTGCTGATATCAATGAGGCAAAGCAGTATGTAAAAAGTAATAATGTTGCGTTTGTGGAGTTTAAAGGTAATGATACATGGGCAAGAGATATAAGTGCTATAACGATAGAAGAAGATGGAAAGAAAGTATTATATGATTTTGAGTTTAATGCATGGGGTGGGAAATATGATGCCAAACTTGATAATGCTTTGACACAATATCTAAAAAAATACTATAAATGTGAAGTAAAGCAGATCCCTTTTGTTTTAGAAGGAGGTGCAATAGAGAGTAATGGAGATGGATTTTTACTTACTACCGCAGAGTGTATGCTTCATCCAAATAGAAATAAACTTTCAAAAGAAAAGATAACCCAAAAACTTCAAGAGTATTTTGGAGTTACCCAAATCACATATTTAGAAAATGGATATCTTGCTGGAGATGATACCGATAGTCATATAGATACTTTGGCTCGTTTTGTTGATGAAAAGACGATTATGTATGTTACATGTAAAGATAAAAATGATCAACATTACAATGCACTAAATGCAATGGAAAAGGAGTTAAAAAAGATAGCTTTTGAAAATGGTTTTTCTCTTATACCGCTTCCTTTTTGTGATGCTGTATATTATAAAGATGAAAGACTCCCTGCAACTTATGCTAATTTTTTAATGATTAATCAAGCAGTGATCGTTCCTTTATATGGGACAAAGCAGGATCAAGAAGCATTAAAAATATTTAAAGATTTTTTTATAGATAGAGAGGTTATCGGGGTTGATTGTTCCGTGTTAATTCGACAGCACGGATCACTGCATTGTGTAACAATGCAGTTTGGTATTTAAAAGTTAGTTTGGTTTAATAAGTCTTTTAATATTTTTTGGCAGATATGCAAATGGAATATTTTGTTGTTGTTTTTCTTTTGTTTTGTATTTATGGATAATATCAACAGTCATATTATGTGGATAGAAACGAATTACTTTACAAAGAGTTGTTTCTATATGAAATAGTATCTCTTGCGAAGTCAAGTCAATACTTTTTTTCTTTTTAGCCATGAGATCTCTTTGCATTAAAAAACCAATAAAACGCCATCATAAGCCCAGGAGTTTTTTTATAGTTTTCATCAAACATAAATGTCTTTGCTTTTGAGAGAGGGAGAAAGTAAAGCTCTATCTCTTCATCATCTATCCCTCCACCTTCACTTTTTTTCATACTTTCATCTATTTTGACATAGTACATTGTTTGTTTTGCACCACTGAAACCGACGCTTGTATAGTATGAAGTGATCCTTTGGATGTTTTCTAGAGCTACATCATATCCGCACTCTTCTAGTATCTCTTCTTTTGCTATTTGTTTCAAAGAAGTATCTTTATCGACTATTCCGGCACATAGTTCATAGGTATAACCATCCGTTTCATCATTGTTTAGTAATGTTGTGATACGAAGTTGTTTCACAAGCAAAAAAGCATCTTTTTCTTGATGATACAGAAGTATGGCTACACTGTTATGGCTTTTGACTGCTTCCCAGCTTTTTTCTTTGGTATTTTGGGTATAGTTGATACGAACGGGAGTGATAAACTTTGGATTTTTTAGGGGAGTGATACTACTTATCTGTACTTTTTTCATCTTTTTCTTTCATTTGATCTGTGTGGCATATTCGCATAAAAGTTTTTTGTTTCCTAATAGCAGGTAGAGTTTTTATAAGAGCTAATAACTCTTTATCATAGCCTTGTTTGAGCTTTTTAAAAGTTTGAAGTTGCCTTCCGTGAAGTTGTTTGACTGTGACTTGGACTACTCTTAAAGGGTTGATAGGACGACCATGTTTATAAAGTCCAAAATGAAGGTGTGGACCTGTTGAGAGTCCTGTTGTACCTACATACCCTATAAGTTGCCCTTTTTTGACATATTTGCCTCTGTGGATCCCTCTTGCGAATCGTTTTTGATGAGCATAAAGAGTCATATAGCCGTCTTTATGGCGGATCTTTATAAGGTTGCCATACCCTCTGGTGCGTCCTGCAAAGATGATCCGTCCACTTCCTGCGGCATAGATGGGAGTTCCTCTTCTTGCTCCATAGTCCACACCAAGATGAGCACGGTAACGGTGTAGTATGGGATGCCATCTACGAAGTGTAAAACGGGAAGTGATCCGCGCATTTCTAACAGGCCGCCCAAGTAAAAATCCTTCAACCTGTTTCCCTTTTTCATCATAATATCGTTGATCTTTGTTGAGATAAATAAAATGTTTTCTTTTGTTGAGTTCTACTACCGAAGCTTTTAGTTCAGGCATTGAAAATGGATGACCAAGACGGTATTTTTGATCATAGATCATTGCTAAACGATCCCCTTTTTGGACATCGTTTTTAAAGTTTAGGGAATTTTTATATCCTTGCATAAACATAGAAGCAAGTTTGTTTGAGCCTGTTTTTTTCAAAATATCATAATAGGGAGAAAAGTTGATAGATAAAGCCAGTGACTCTGTTTTATGTGTACTGATGATAGGGATTGTCTCAAAATTATAGTTATTGTTTGTTTTATAGATATGGATCTGAAGTTCATCATTAAGTGGAATAAGGATTTGTTGTGTTTGATTTGTTTCATTATTGATT
>Ga0256828_1002464_pt1 | contig 11009 bp, 8 predicted proteins | sample CV88metaG_FD_185993 | JGI IMG/M metagenome (GOLD analysis project Ga0256828, IMG submission 185993) | Hydrothermal vent microbial communities from East Pacific Rise, Pacific Ocean - CV88 | ecosystem: Environmental > Aquatic > Marine > Hydrothermal vents | place: Pacific Ocean: East Pacific Rise... | reverse complement strand
AAGCACTACAAATCCGTGAGCAAATCCACGAGGTACTAAAAGTTGGCGTTTATTCTCAGCAGAGAGCTCAACGGCTACATGTTTGCCAAATGTAGGGCTTCCTTTACGAATATCTACGGCTACATCAAGCACACGTCCTGCAATGACACGAACAAGTTTTGTCTGTGCAGCAGGGGAAAGTTGGTAGTGCAGACCACGAAGAACTCCTCGTGAACTTTTTGACTCATTATCTTGGCAGAAGTTTATCTTGTAACCTAAAAACTCCTCAAGCTTATCTTCTCTAAAAGTCTCTATAAAGTAACCTCTCTCATCTCCATGAACTTCTGGTTCAATAATTACTACATCTCTTATATCTGTTCTTATAAATTTCATTGTTTTAATTCCTTAAAAGGGTTAATTATAGTTAATACACTATCTATGATAAAGTTATCTTGCATATCTTCACTATATAAAATAGTACATTTATTTTCTAAAGCGGTAGCAATAATTAACGAATCATAAAATTGTAGTTTATACTTCTCTTTTATTTTCAATGCTTTAATTTGAGTAGTTAAAGTAAAATTTACTATATTGACATAGTTATCAATCTCTAAAATAGTATTTTCAATCTCTATTGATGTAAGTTTAAACTTTTTAAAAAGAATATTAGATAACTCATTTATAACTTGTGTTGAAATCAAAGAATTATCACTATGCTTTTCCAATAAACTCAAAGCTTTGTATTGTTTCTCTTTCTCATCAACTGAATAACAATAAATAAGTATGTTTGTATCTAAAAAGACTTTATCGTTCATTTGCTTCTTCTCTGTTAAACTTAAAACCTTTTGTATGTAATTCAATAGAACTAGGTTTATAAGCTGGTTCTTTCTTTATATCTACTACATCATCAATAATTTTAACTTCATTAATTGGTAAATTTTTTAAAAAATAGATAACCTTGTCAAAAACACTATCTTCTATATTGAGTCTTATGCTATGCATTATTTACTCCTTCTCATTTTCTAAATTATATCTAAAATTTTATAATTACCCATTTTCAGCTCTGGCTATAAGATACTGTCCATACTGATTTTTTTTCAATGGCTGTGCTAACTCCAAAAGTTTTTCTTTAGTAATATAACCCATTTCGTATGCTATCTCTTCCAAACAAGCCACTTTTAGACCTTGACGGTTCTCAATAGTCTGAATAAACATACTAGCTTCTAAAAGTGACTCATGTGTTCCTGTGTCTAGCCATGCATACCCTCTTCCCATAAGTTCAACTTTAAGCCTTTCTTCTGTTAAATAGTCTTGATTAAGTGTTGTTATCTCTAACTCACCTCTATCTGATGGTTTTACAAGTTTCGCTTTTTGTACTACATCATTAGGATAAAAGTAAAGACCAACTACTGCATAATTTGATTTTGGTTGTGTAGGTTTTTCCTCAAGGGAGGTAACAACTCCATCTTCATTAAATTCTGCAACACCATAACGCTCAGGATCTTTTACATAGTAACCAAACACTGTTGCTTTATTTTCATTTTGGGCATTTTCTACACTTTGAGCTAAAAGTTCTGTAAGACCATGACCATAAAAAATATTATCTCCTAAGACTAAACAAACATCAGAGTTTCCGATAAACTCTTCACCTAGTATAAAAGCTTGTGCTAGTCCATCTGGAGATGGTTGAACAACATAGCTAAACTTCATTCCAATATCACTACCATCACCTAAAAGTTTTTCAAAGTTTGGTAGGTCATCAGGAGTAGAAATTATTAAAACTTCAGTAATACCTGCTAACATTAGAACTGATAATGGATAGTAAATCATTGGTTTATCATATATAGGAACGAGTTGTTTACTTACACCTTTTGTAATGGGGTAGAGGCGTGTTCCGCTACCTCCTGCTAAAATTATGCCTTTCATTGTTTATCTCCTTTGTAAAGAATAGGTATATAGAAATGTATTTGGTTAGCCCACTTACTTTTAATCTTTTTCCTATTTAATATTGTTGTTTCATTTGCTTTTCGTGTTGCACTTTCATGATGAATAACTTCTGAATTTGAACATAGTAAAATTTTATATCTATTTTCTAATAATTTTAAATTCAGATCAACATCTTCTTGACCATACCAATATCGTTCATCAAGTCCTCCAACTTTTAAATAGAGCTCTTTTTTTAACAACATACAAGCTCCTGTAACACCAGCAACTTCTCTTCCTGTTATAAACATTCTATTTTCTTCAGCTCCTATAAAATCCCTTCCTTTTATTTTTATTCTAATAGATGCTGACTGTATCTTAAAGTTTGGATAAATAAGTATAGGACCTACTGCGGCAGCATTTGAAGTATTTTCAAGTTTACTAATCAAATTAGTCAACCATTTTGAATCATTAAATTCTAAATCATTATTAATCAAACATAAAAAATCACCTTTTGCAAGTTTTGCTGCTTGATTATTAGCTTTTGAAAAAGATTCATTTTTTTTGTTTGTTACAATAGTTATTTGATGAAATCTTTTATTCATCTCTTGTAAAAATAATTTTGTTTCTTCATTTGAATTATTATCTACAATAATTAATTCAAAATTTTTATATTCTGTATTATCAAATAAACTTGTAATAGCCACGCTTGTTAATTCAATTTGATCTTTAACTAACATTATAATGGAAACTAAAGGTTCATTACTAATCTGATTAGAATTCGCATTATGCGAATACATTTTAAAATAAGCATCTAGCCACTGTGAATTTTCTATTATGTTAACACTAAACTTATGTTTCCATATTACATAAGGTAAACTTATTTGATCTCTAATTGTATTTGAATGAATCTCTTTCCACCACATTAAATTTAACTCTTTCAACCTACTTTGAGCATGACAACGCAAAAGTTCAGCTGTTTCATACAGAGCAAAAGATTCTGGCATCCCTTCTTTTTTATAGCATTCAACTTGTCTATAAATATTTTCTGATATATCTTTCTTCTGAAGAATACATTCTTTTGCCTCTATATACAAACAGTCTCTTTTAATATGTTTATGTAATGCTAAATAATTTTTCTTCAGATGCTTATCTATTAATTCATTAATATTTCTACCTCTTAGCTTAACACTTCCATCGATCCATAAAGAATATTGATAACCTACTAAAAAAATATGAGATAATATTTTAATCATTCTCGCATTTTTTGTTTGATTATCAAATACAGAATCTACATACTTTATAGTAAAAATATCAGATTTTAAATTCTTATTATTTGTATAACAGATATAATCCCAATCTTCATTTACATATTCTGGTTCTTTTATAGAATCATAATCACCAAATATAGCAGTATAAACAACTTTTTTATTTTTTGTGGCTATTTGCATATATGATTCTATATTTTTAGCAATTGATGGTAGTGTAGGTTCAGCTTTCCAATTACTTACAAGCTTTTTTAATCTTGCTATTCCATGTTTTGCATCTAAAGCCTTTCGACCTTTTACAGAAAGTATTGCTCTTGTTTCATGCGTATAACTTTTAGATTTAGCATGAAATATATAAGTATCATCAGCTACTGCTATTTTAAATCCTGCATCTATCGCTCTTATGGAGAAGTCATCTTCTTCTCCATAACCTGTTGGAAAGTACTCTTCATCTAAAGCACCATTTTTCTCTAAAACTTCTCTTTTTATAACATAACAAAATCCATTTACAGAAGGTACTTTAGGATATAGCTTTTTAGAGATTGTTTCAACCAGTATCCCCATCTCTTCTATACTATAGCCCTTGGGAATCTCATTGACAAGCCATCCACCAAATTTTTTATCATCTCTTACAGGGACCGTTTGCCAACTAGCTGCATTTGAAAGAGGTCCTACTATTCCTATTTTATCATCACTTTCAAAACATGCAAGTATTTTTTCTATCCATCGTGGAGTAACTATGGTATCACTATTTAGAAGAACAACATAATCACCATTTGACTCTCTAAATCCTCTATTTACTGTTTTAGTAAAACGGAGATTTTCTTTATTTCTTAAAAGCTTAAAACCTTTACTTTTAGACTCTTTTTCTAGGTAAATTCTTGTCTCATCATCACTACAATCATCTATAGCAATGATGTTAAAGTTGTATGTCTTATGTTTATACAAAGAGTTTATACAATTTTTTACATCCTCCAATGCATTATATATAGGAATAATAATATCTATAGTTTTGTTACTGTTAAATGTAGCAGGTGGAACAATAGTAATTGGCAAAAGTTTATTGTTACCTATATACTTACGACACATTTCCATATTAAAATCTAAAAAATCAAATTTATACTTATTTTTTGCTTCCATATATAAATGATATGCTTTAATATAATTTTTGCATTTAAACTCTTGATTAGCATATTGTAAAAGATTCATTTATACCTCATAAAAATTTCTATACCAATTAACAAAACTATCAATACCCTTTTTAAGATCTGTTTTTGGTTTATAGTCAAAGTCTTCAATTAGTTTAGTAACATCAGCATAAGTAGATATAATATCCCCATCTTGCATAGGCATAAAGTTTTTTTCTGCTTTTTTACCCAATGTATCTTCTAAAGTTTCGATAAACTGCATTAAAGGTAAAGGAGAATTATTACCTATATTATAAATTTTATAAGGCGCAGAGGAACTACTTATTTCTGGGTTATATGCATCCCAAGATTCATTAGCAGTCGAAGGATTATCTACAACCTTTATAATACCATCTACAATATCATCTATATAAGTAAAATCTCTACTCATTTTACCATTATTAAATACTTTTATAGGTTTGTCGTTGAGTATAGCATCTGTAAAAAGCATAGGTGCCATATCTGGTCTTCCCCATGGACCATAAACAGTAAAAAACCTAAGTCCTGTAGTCTTGATTCCATATAAATGAGAGTATGTATGAGCCATCATTTCATTACTCTTTTTAGTTGCTGCATAAAGGCTTACTTGATGTTCTGTTGTATCTGTGGTTTTAAATGGTTGAGATTGATTAAGTCCATACACAGAAGAACTTGATGCATATGATAAATTTTTTATACCATTATGACGACATCCCTCTAAAATATTCATGAAGCCTACTATATTACTATCTATATAAGCATGAGGATTTTCTAATGAGTATCTAACACCTGCTTGTGCAGCAAGATGCATTACTGCATCAAATTGCTCTTCTCTAAAAAGTTTCTCTATTCCATTTCGATTTGAAAGGTCTAATTTAATAAATTTATGTTTTGGATATGTTTTTGAAGAAATAAGAATATTCTTTTTAATATCTTCTTGCTTAATCCCTAATTCATTTAAACGACCATATTTAAGATTAACATCATAATAGTCATTAATATTATCAAGACCTATAACTTCATCCCCTCTATCTAAAAGTTTTTTTGCAAGATGAAAGCCTATAAAACCTGCTGTGCCTGTTACTAATATTTTCATATATACTCATTCTTTTTTTGTAAATTTTCTAACTGAAATATATCAAATTTCTCTTTATAAATAGAATATTTTTTTAAATATTGAATATTATAAATCAATTTAATTGAATTCTCTATTGTTAAATTTTCATTAGTAGAAATGAAATTATTTTCACCTTTGTTATTCATAAATATCCTTATATTTTTTCAATAATTTGTTTAAATTCATTTTGAACCCATTTATATGAAGATCTTTCTTTTACGATTTTCATTCTTTCTAAGCCATCTAACCATTCTTTAGATCCATAACTATCATATACATACTCTAAATGGCTGATAATTTCACTTTCTACATCTGTATTAAGTAAATAAGGATAATCATAACCTAAATAATACAGAGCATCAACTTGTGATTTTTGAATAATTATATTAGAATCCATATGAGCAGCAGTAAACCCTTTTAAAAATGGTTTATGCCCATCAATTCCTCTTCTTCTTCTTATAGCATAATGTATATTATAATTTGAGAGAGAATTTAGCCAATCGTTATTTTTTTTACTTGTATCAATATGACAAAAGTCTACATATTCTGTAATTAAATCAGAATGAATTGTGTTGGATAATTCTCCAAAATATCCAACTTTAGGAGCTTTCTTTAGAACAGACATATTTTCTACCCTTGGATCAACATGATGGGTTAAGTATTCTACACAGATATTGCTAAATCTACTTTTATAATCCATATATCCAGAGATAGATGAAGCAATAAGTACATCAACATATTCTAATTGTTCTAAAGAAGGTTTATCATCTACATAATCAAAAAGTAATATGTTTCCATCTTTTTTTAATCTATTTAAATTTTCTAAACTTATTTCTTTTAAGATTCCTTTTGTCAAAAATAATATTTTATTTTTATAGCTTTGTAATGGTTCGTAAGAAATTTTTCTATTCTCAACAAGAATACTGTTTTGAATAAATCCACTTAATTGTTCACCTCTCATAATAGTAGAGCCAGAATGTTTAAATTTCTCACTATAAACAAAAACAATATCTCTCATCTTTATGTTTTGATTTATTTTGGATTCTTTTTTTATTGAATTATAATCAGTTTCAATATGTTTATGTTTATGACTTGCTTTAAAGAAAAATTTATTTTTCCTTGCATTACCTAAATATTCAGGCAATACTTTTGGTCTATAGTCTTTTTTCCACATCAGATATATCAAACTTAACTGATCTCTCTTAGAATGTTTTTTTATTTCATTCCACCAATCATCCATAAATTTTTTTAATTTTATATCATGATGTGTTCTCCAAATAAAAGAACCCTCTACTAGACCTGTTAATGTTGTTAGACCATCTTTTTTATATGACTTAACTTGTTCGATTATTTTAGTAGGGGAATGTCTTAAAATCTGTAAAATCACCTCTGCTTCATCATATAAATCAGACCTCTCTGGATGTTTCCACATTACAAAGTTTTCTGAACTTAAATACTTATTAATTAATATATTCATATCAGCTAATATAATTGTATTTGCATCTACAAATAGTGAATAATCATACTCTTTTAAATATTTCCAAGGAAATAATTTGTAATGTTTCGCATCTAAATTATTATCACTATATACAGACTTAACAATACGAACATCCCAAATTTTTGATTCTATATGTTTATCTGAAAAACAAATATAGTCAATATTTTCTGATTTATATAGTGGATCTACTAGAGTAGAAAAGTCCCCAAACAAAGATGTATAAATACATATTTTTTTACTTTTATCTATTGATGTTTTTTCCTGACACTCTTCAAAGATTTTATTACCTTCTGTATTATGTGTAGTTAAAGGTAATCTATGACCACGCTTTAAATTTTTCTTTTTTGATTCCTCCCAAAAGAATAGCCCTTCTTTTTTAGCTTTATTATATTTTTCTATTCTTAAATATCCAGACATTTTTATGCCAACGGTAAATTGGGATTTTCCATATTTTAATTCATACTTATCTGCAAGATTAATAATACCACTATAATCCTTATTGATAAAATTTCTAATCAATACTTCTCGTTCACTTTTTTCATATAAATATTTATGATTTAGTAAGGCAATATATGAATCAAATTTTTCAAAATCTTCTTCTGTTGGAGTATTTTGCGTACAACGATATCTTTTCTTATAACCAATTTCATTATAGTGAGACCATGCACTATATATGGTTTTATCAAAATCATGTTCAGCCTCATATAAAGCTCTATCAAAATAGCCTTCTCGCCGAGCAATCATTTCCCAATTTTCTTGATTTCCTACGCATTCTCTATTCTCTTTAATACCATAAGTAATATAATGAGTCCACGGATGAATATTTTTTTGCTTGATATCAGAATGAAATAAATTATAAAATTGGGTCGAAAAACTTGCACTAGGGTTTGAACTTATGTCAACACCATAAATAAGATAATGTAATATAGGATGCATCTCATATTTTGTATATAAAAAACAAGTTTTTTCATAGTATTTACTATCAAATAATTTAGAATTTTGAACATGTTTAAAACTCTTAATTGCCTGTCCATAATATTCTATCGATTGTGGGATACTCAACTTTCGAAAATTTTCATTGACAATAACAGTATCTTGATCTACCCTTATTTTAAATGAATTATTTGTATCATCTATAGGATATACTAAGCCTTTCTTAATATATCCTTTCACAAGCGGTAATAAACCAAATAAGCGTTCAAATGCATGTGCATTTGTACCATCAATTCCAGTTTTTGTTTTTTCTGTTTGTTGATAAAAAAACTCTAAAATTTCTGTTCTTTTTAAATATAATATTTCTAAAGACTCAACTTTTGCCCAAAACATGGTACCTGCAATAAAAGACCAATCATCATAGTTACTTTTTATATCCAGTAAATTATATAAATCCTCTATCTTATTTCTGTTTGCATACATTAAATAATCTGCCGATCGTGTCATTAAATCTGTATATATCATACCCACATTATTATTATTGAAACAATTTATAATTTGATTTACTACTTCTTTTGTTCCAATCAAACTATTAATCAATAAATCCCCTTGTAATGAACGCAATGTAGATTTTTTATTCTTAGTATGTAGTTTACATACATAGCTATAATTTCCATATATATATTTTGAATAAACTTTCAAAAAAGGTAAGACATCCATTCCCAAGTTATCGCAAGGATATACAACAGCTTTAATATTTAATGAATTAAGTTTATTCCTAATTTTTTTATCCAATTTATATGGACAGGTAATGTAAAGTGCCACATTATTCAAATTATCTATTAAATTTAACAATACTTCTAAATGATCAAAATAATAAACATGAAGAGTAATAGCAGAGTTATATTGTTTTATAAAAATATTATGTAATTCTTGATTTGGAGAAGTTAATAATTTAAATTCATTTTCATCTATTTTTTTACGACATAATGCAATATTGAAATCTAAAAACTTATATTGTTTATGTAATCTAATATAAATTTTTAATGCATCTTTATATTTTTTATTTAAAAAGTATTTATTTGCTTGACTTAGTTTATTTATGTGCATTTATCTTTTTACCCTCTAGAATATTTTTTAAAATTGTTCAGGATAACTTAAGAGTTTAAGAAATACTCTAAAGTTTTCTCTATATTATAGGCTTTTTTAACATTATAGCATAGATTTATTTCTATGATTAAATCTAAAGTTACATTTTTTTAAATGTAAGTAATAAGTATGTTTTGATTTACTTCTTGGAAATTTATTAGTACTATTCTTTTTATAATATTTTTTATATCTTAAATTCATAATAAATTACTAACGACCTTCTGGGCTAAATTATTTTAGCCCCTTTGTTAAAATATACCTATATATTCATTATTACCACTGAAATTATGCAATGTTTGTAAATAAATGTTAAAGTCAAGCATATTTTATACTTCTCTTTGCTTTTTATAAAGCTTATATGTAGAATGCAATTTAAATGGAAGTATAAACACTCTAAATGGATTACTTTTCATTGTCTCTATCATTGTTTGACCAAGCATATAGGAGAGATGTTTTTTAACTCTCTTGGCTTCATAAGCATCAGCATAACTCTCAATAGGAGGGAGTTTTTTACCCTTTTTAGCTTGCATATCTTTTTTATACTCTGAGTGTACCCTCATAAGAGAAAAAGGCAACCCTAAAATACCAAAAAAAGATTTTGACTTTTCAATCATATTTTTCCCAAGTCTATAACTGAGCTGTTCTTTTATCCGATCTTCCGCTCCGTAGTATCTTTTTTTCTCTTTGCTTCCATTTTTTAAATTTTGATTCTCAAGATAATATTTTTCAAGCTCTTCTTGAACATGCATTAATTGTGTTAAGAGTTCTTCATTTTCTTGCTCTTTTTCTTGAAGCATATTTTGAAGTGAATTGATTTTACTTTTTTCTTTGAGAGAAGGAACTCTCTTTTGAACTTTTTTGAATGATAACAGTGTTCTCGTAAACTCTAATGGAAGTAGCGTTTTATTGCTTATTTCTTTTTTTAGTGGAATGGAACTAACCGCTTCTAATTCATTAAATAGTTCATGAAATTGAGGTTTTTCTTGAAGATATTGATGAAGAAAAAAGTCTATAAGTGTAGTGAAACCATTAGATTTTGTCTTTTTTTCTAAATCTGTTATTTTTTCTGGAAAATCGATTTGTGGAAAATGTTCTATTAAGTATGATTTAAGAGATTGATACGTTTTATCTGGATTATTTTTTAGCTCTTCAGCATTAATAAGTAGTGTCCTATCTTGATTTTTTAGAAAAAATTCTAATAATAAGGTAGTATAATTATACCACTCTTCTAAAAGTAATAGAAGATTTTCCTCTTTAAGAGAATGATTTTTCAAATAATTGTGTAAAAAAACTTCAGGAGAACTATAAACTAAGACAAAAGAGAGTTTCGGGTGACTACTAGACCAATAATTTAAAAGTGTAACTGCTTGACTATCACTCCAGCCCCACCAATTTTGTTGACTGTTTTTTAAAAATGCTTTAATAGCAAAACTTTTCCACTCATCATTTAATTGGAGTTGAGAAGTGTATTGATGTATATATTGATGGTCAAGAAGAATACGCTTAGAGAGTTTATACGGTATTTTTGTATTACTCTCTTGCATGTCTAATTGTTTGAAAAAATGGAATACTTTATTAGTATAAGAAAATTTATGTCCTACAATTAGTGTTTTATTAAATGTATTGTTTTTAAGAGAAGAATGAGCCGTGTTTATTGTTATCATCTATTCGAACCTTTTACTGAAGTGTTTTTTTATAAAAATAGTTTGTAGCTTCTACAAAACCATTAACGGAGCCACAATCAAAGCGTTTACCTTTAAATTTGTAGGCAATCACTTTTCCCTCTTTTGCTTGTGCAAGGAGGGCATCGGTAATTTGTATCTCTCCCCCTTTTCCAGCAGGTGTTTTTCGTAAAATATCAAAAATATCAGGGGTTAAGATGTAGCGTCCAATAATGGCTAAGTTGGAGGGGGCATCTTCGGGAGAGGGTTTTTCAACCATCTGGCTCACTCTTACAATATCCTCCTCTATAAACA
>Ga0256828_1002463_pt1 | contig 11011 bp, 10 predicted proteins | sample CV88metaG_FD_185993 | JGI IMG/M metagenome (GOLD analysis project Ga0256828, IMG submission 185993) | Hydrothermal vent microbial communities from East Pacific Rise, Pacific Ocean - CV88 | ecosystem: Environmental > Aquatic > Marine > Hydrothermal vents | place: Pacific Ocean: East Pacific Rise... | reverse complement strand
GCAACAGGTACAGAGTTTTTCATAGGGATGTAATCTCCAAACATCGACCGAAGCGCAACACGGTAAATAATTTTGAGAATGGTGTCTATTCTTTTGGTATGCTTGACAAGAAAATCTTTCCCTCCTGTGGTAGTAAAGGTCTCCTCCAGTGTCTCAAAATACTCTCTAATATATTTTTTCAGTACTTTCGCAATTTCAAAATCAGAAGCGTTTTCATACAGTAAGGCTTCAATCTCACTTTTTAATTTATCCACTCGTATACTCCTAAACAATTAGTGATATAATACCGAAAATTACTCTATGGATAGCTATATGGAACTGATAGAAAAAGTACGCAACCGTGAACGTCTTAGCCAGGAAGAGGGTGAAGCACTGTATGACCTCGATCTCTACACCCTGGGTGAACTGGCTGATGAGATACGTCAGGAGAAGTATGGTAAAAAGAGCTTTTTCAACATCAACCGCCACATCAATCCTACCAATGTCTGTGCCGACATCTGTAAGTTCTGTGCCTACTCCGCGAGCAGAAAGAATCCCAACCAGTACACGATGAGCCATGAAGAGATCCTCAAGATCGTTGAGAACTCTGTCAAGAACGGTGCCAAAGAGATGCATATTGTCTCCGCACACAACCCCAATGACGGAGTAGAGTGGTATATGGGGGCTTTCCGCAAGATCAAAGAGAAGTTCCCCCAGGTACATGTCAAAGCAATGACTGCTGCAGAGATCGATTTCCTTCATCGTGAATATGGTTTGAGTTACGATGAGGTGCTTGACATGATGATCGAGAATGGTGTCGATTCCATGCCGGGTGGTGGAGCGGAGATCTTTGATGAGAAGGTACGTGAATATCTCTGTAAAGGAAAGGTGACATCTGATCAGTGGCTGGAGATCCATCAAAAGTGGCATGAGAGAGGACGAGAGTCCAATGCGACCATGCTCTTTGGGCATGTAGAGACACGTGCACACCGTATCGACCATATGCTGAGACTGCGTGATCTGCAGGACAAGACAGGTGGATTCAATGCATTTATTCCATTGGTCTATCAAAGAGACAACAATTTTCTCAGAGTGGAAGCGTTCCCCACAGGACAGGAGATCCTCAAAACATACGCTATCAGCCGTATCCTGCTTGATAATATCCCACACATTAAAGCCTACTGGGTAACAGCTTCGATCAATCTGGCACTTATTGCTCAAGAGTTTGGTGCAGATGATCTTGACGGAACGATTGAAAAAGAGTCCATTCAGTCAGCCGCAGGTGCAGCTTCCGCACATGGTATGAACCTTGATGATTTCGTAGCCATGATCAAAAATTCAGGATTTACTCCCGTGGAGCGTGACAGTCTCTATAACGAGCTTAAAGTCTATTGATAGGATGAAATTACTTTTACTGCAAAGATGAAGACAGTATTGTAAGAATAATCCTATATACATCTTTTTACATAGCCTATATAATACCTGTATAAAATGTATGAGGATGATAATGATGAAAAAAAGAGTTTTGCTTGTAGATGATGTAGAGTTTAATATCGATTTCGAAGAAAAAGTGATCCGATCGGTTATGGATGAACATGATGTAGATATAGACATCGATACTGCATGTACCGTAGATGAAGCATTGACAAGGATAGCAGATAATGAAATTTACGACGCTATGGTAATCGATATGAATCTGCCAGACGGTTCCGGTGTCGAAATAGCAAAAGCTGCTCTTAGAAAAAGTGAAGAGACACGGATAGCTGCACTTACAATCTACCCCAGTAAGTACGAGGATCAGCGTGCATTTTTTGATCTATATTTGAGAAAACCGATTATGCCTTCCAGCTATAAAGAGAATTTTTTACGTCTTTTGCGTATCGGCTAATTGAAAAAAGATTTGCCCATTCAAATTATAGAATGGGCTAACCTAACTTGGGGATAAGTTTTTCAAGGTCGACTAGGTACTTTAACGTAATGATTAAAATATACTATTGTACAAACTTCTTTGCTGAAAACAGTAAAATAAAAAGTCCAATAATCGATACAGCTATAATGATGATCGTTACTTTTGGGTCATCAAAATTTTGTGCGGCAACAACCAGTGCTGCCGATATATTTCTCTGTCCTACCGATAAAGAGGAAACGACACGATTGTGATAGAATTTCCCTCCTGCTATATAGCCAATAAGCAGTGCTACGATTATGAAGAGTATTACTGCAAGTATATCGTAACCTAATACATCCAGTATATCTTTTCCGTTAAGTATTGTCATGGAAATAATAATAACAATAAGAGAAAAATTACTAAATTTAACCATACGTCTCTGCCATACTGCTGCCACTGTTTCAAATTTTGCTTTAGCCCACAATGCAAACAATAGTGGAACAATCATCATAACAACCAATGATTTGGCTATTGCCAGACTATCTACTACAATATCTCCATCAAGCATTATAGATAGTGCAAATGGTAAAATTGCTACGGTTACAACCATTTGCAGCAACATGACTGCTGTAGCCAAGGCAATATTGCCTTTAGCTATTTCTACAAGTTTAGGGGTAAAGGGGGCACCAGCAGCAAGGGAAAGAATAATCAATCCTATTTTTGTTCCCTCATCTACAGGAACCAAAAAAATAATGATCAGTACTGCAAGGGGAATCAAAAAGAAATTTGTCACCAATACATTGATGATAAGTTTAGGACTTTTTAGTGGTTTAACAATCTGAGATACCTGTAAGCCCAAACCCATCGAAAGCATTGTTGTTATAACAAAGAGTACTACAGAAAGATTGAAAAGAAGTGTTAAGGTTTCCATCTATCTATTTACGTTTTTTGTTGAGTCACTCTTTGCCAATGCTATAATACCTCCATAAAGTACTTTGGCATTTTGAAAACCAATCATTTCCAGACTTGTGGCTGCCTGAAGTGCTCGACTACCTGAATGACAGACAATAATGATATCTTTCTCTCTAGGAAGCCTGTCAAGATTCTCTTTTTGAAAGAGTACATCAAAAGGAATTTCCAGAGTATTGTCTGTTCTCAATCCTACTATACCTATTTCATTGACTGTACGAATATCAAGAAAGAGAAAGTCCTCTTTTCTTTTCAACATCTTCATGACAGTTTCAGCATCAACAAGCATTTTAGAGTTATTCAGATTTTTCAGAGAATAGTGTGAAAATGTCTTATTGATCTTTTTTGCCATATCTACATCATAGGCATAGAGGTTCACACTCCAGAGCATTGCCAAAAGCAACCCTCCAACTATATATTGTTTTCGCATCTTTAAAAACCTCTCATTAAATATTTAGGACTATTTACACTCTTTTCGATTGTCTGGAATATACTCGATACCTTCCATTTTTGGAATCGTCGATTTTGGTACAGTACCATCTACTTCGATATACCAGCGTGTAATGATCCATCTGCCATCTCTCTTTTTTAGTGTTGCATTATAGGTACCACTGGTAAAAAGACTGAATTTTCCGTCAGGAAAGGCATCTGAGATGAGCATATAGGTTCGTATCTCTATACGTTCTTTGTCCTGATAGGCTACGTGCATGTTGCCCATAGTATGTCTGTGTGCAAAATTCTTGTTTTCACTTCCCGGTCCTCTAAATCGTACATCAACAAACTTTCGGAACGCTTTTTTACCTACTGTTCTGATGGTACCGAAACAGGGCGTTGTCGTTTCAAAAACAATATCGTCACTATAGAGAGCAAACCATGCTTCCCAACGGTCTTCATCGATGAGAAAACTGTATGCTGTTACTTGATTCATAGCAGCCTGACGGTCTGCAACCATCGTCAAATCACTCAAAGGTTTACCACTGTTGTCTGCCTGGACCATCGGCAATTTTTCAGGCGGAAGTCTCTTTTGTAATGCCGTTGTTTTTGCCCATACCGGATCGTTCAAGTCATACATCGTCGGCTTTGTATCTTTTGCCATAAGCTGTGTCCCCATAAGCAGTGCAATACTTGTCAACGTTATTTTTTTCATCATTTTCATTTGTTTTCCTTTTAGTATTTTTTTCCGTTTTTTGGTTTAAATCTTTCCCAAGCCTTGACAGGATCAGGCAGAGGTACATTTTTCACTTCATAGGTCGGTGCCTGCCATTTATAGATTTTCGTGACCGTATGCTCACCAAAATACATGACATGCTGTTTGTAATTTTTGATCTTTTTAGGACTCAATTTAATGGTATGGGTATCTAAAAAAGTATGGTCTAACATACGTGTAAACTGCTCCGCTGAAAGTTCCCAGCCCGCATTTGGTGCATTGAGACCTTCGATATAGTAGTGGTGAGGGATAATCACTTTGGCATTGAGCTTTTCGGCGATCTTCTTACCCCATCGTGGTGTTAAGATATGTCCATCATCACTGACAGGAAGCAAGGCGATATCGATATCTTTCATCATCTCCCACGTATCTTCCGGTGGATTTTGACGATTGTCTCCCCAATGTAAGATACGCAAGCCACCCACTTCTATCAAAAATATGGTGTTACACCACTCCATATGCTCCTTTGGTGGGCAAGTCTTTTTACCAAAGAGTTGCATCATCATCTCTGAGGTGTAGAGATCGTTCTGTGGTTCACACATATGCTTGTCTAAGATACCCGTGATCTTCACATCACCGAGTTCAAAGGTACCACCCATACGCTCCATGATCATGGCGGCATCAAGTCTATGAACTGCATCATGATCACCATGGGCATGGGTACTTAGACCAATATCACACTTAGTGACAGGAAAGTCTACCAAAAACCAGTACCCTCCAAAACCAGGTGCATTACGCCATGGGTCTACAACGATCTCCAAACCTTTAGGAGAAGTGATTTTAAAAGCACACATGCCATAAAAGGAGATCTCTACTTCACCTGTATCTTCTCTTACACCACCAAACTTCTGTGCTGCGATGACACGGTCATTGTTAGAGAGTTGCATAAAACCTAGACTTCCTACGGGACCTATGATTGCCTGTTCAAAGCCCCACTCATCTTCCTGTTGAACGGTCTCACTCTTTTCCTTAGCTTCTGCCTGTTTTGCTACGATATGTTTCGATTGCATTGTCTTGCTCCTTTTCTTTTTAATGTAATTTAGATGCTTCTATAAAGTCATCAATAATTTTCTCATAAGTATCAAATGTTGGTTGCCAATTCCACTCATCTTTCGCATACTTGTCATTTATGAGCAGAGCACTTTTTTCTAACACTGCCTGCCACTCCTCATCTACCACAAATTCTGTCTGAGCCTGAGGAAGTTTTTCTTTTACCATTTGAGCCAACTCTCCTGCTGTTGGAGGTGCACTCACCCCGTTAATAAGGTAGCAAAGCTCTTTAATAGACTCTTTTGGCGCACGGCTAAGATCAATGATCGCTCGGGCGGCATCTTTGGTATGCAGAAGAGGAAGTCTCATATCTTCTTTGAACTTTACCGTATAAGGCTCACCTTTTATAGCGTAGTTAATGATGTCAGAGGTGTAACCGACAAAACCACCCAAACGGCTTCCCGGACCGATGATCGCAGGGTAACGGATGGCTCTGAAGTCAAGACCATGTTTGTTTCTAAAAAAGCGTCCTGCTCCCTCTTGGAACAGTTTGGTAACTCCATAATAGGTACCGGGTCGTTGAAGTGAATGGTCATTGATGATCTTACTCTCCAGATCCAGTCCAAAGGTGGTCATGGAGCTTGAAAAAAGCAGTTGTTCTACCTCATATTTTTGAACCAGGTTGATCATATGAATAAAACCATCTACATTGACCTTTGTTGCCAGATCAACTTGCGTTTCACAGGCATCTCCCAGTACGGTAGCGAAATGAAAGATCTTTTCGGGGCGGTGTTTGGCGATGACCGTTTCCAGTGTTTGTGGATCACCCACATCTCCCTGTTCGTAGATGACTTGATCTATGATGTCCAAAATACGTTTAGGCGAATTACTTCGTCCCATCACGACCGGAGTGTATTCACCATCTTCTACCAACTGATGGGTCACTGCAGAACCAAGAAGCCCCGCACCACCTGTAATGATCACTTTTCTTTTTTGCATCTCAACTCTCCTTTATTCAAAGTCATACGCAGATACGATCGGCTCTCTACCTGTTGTTTTATCTGTATAGTACTCATAAAAACAGAGCTCTATAAATCCACCTGAGAGGTTATAGACATTCTTCCATCCTCTGTTTTGTAAAGCTAATACAGCATTGTATGAGCGTTGACCCGAACGGCAATGCAGATAGACAGGTTTATCTTTTGGTATCTCATCCAATCTGTTTCTTAGCTCTGAAAGAGGAATGAGTTTTGCTCCAATGATATGCCCCTCATCCCACTCATCCACTTCTCTCACATCAATGATAGTAGCACCCTCCTCAAGAAGTACTCTCAACTCACTCATATGTCTCTGTCTAAAAGTATCATGAAGAATGTTCGAGGCGACAAATCCTGCCATATTGATCACGTCTCTGGCAGAACCAAATGGTGGGGCATAGCAAAGTTCAAGATCTGTCAGATGGTCTATGGTCGCTTTGGCTCTCATAGCAGTAGAGATGACATCTATTCTTTTATCTACGTTCCCGCGACCGATCGCCTGTGCTCCGAGTATTCTGCCTGTAGGTTTTTCGAAAAGAAGCTTCATATGCAACTCTTCAGAGTCAGGCATCAGCCCAACTTTGTCTTTAGGCACGATGAATGCATAGTCATACTCTATACCCATCGCTTTGAGACTTCTCTCATTGAGTCCTACTGCTGCACCATTGTAGTTGAAACACTTCACAACAGATGCGCCTATATAACCAGGGTAAACTACCGGTATATTGTGTATATGCATGGCTACAGCACGTGCCTGTTTGAGTGCAGGACCTGCCAGAGCCAACATGTCATATTCTCTGTTAAGAGGGTTATACACCTGAATGGCATCACCCACAGCATAAATATCCGGATCACTGGTTTTATAGTTGTGATCTACCCATATCGTATCTCGCTTACCCAACTTCAAACCTGCTTTTTTGGCAAGTATGCTGTCTGGAGTTACACCTATACCAAACACAATGACTTCTGACTTGAATCTCCTGCCTGACTTGAGTATGATCTCATCTTTTTCAAATGCTTCCACTCTGTCACCCAGTATCAGATTGACACCATTATCGATGAGTTCTTTATGCATGATCTGTGCCAAATCACCATCAAACTGTTTTAACACCTGATCCGGAGACTGTACAAGTGTCACACTGTAACCAGCTTCTATAAGGTTTTCAACTGTCTCAATGCCTATAAAACCGGCACCCACAACAGTGATATGCTTAGGTTTAATACTCTGTATCGACTGTTGCAGTCTATCAATATCGACCACATTACGAATTGTGAAAGTATTCACTTTTTCAATACCCGGTAAATTAGGTTTAATAGGCTGTGCACCAGGAGAGAGTATCAACTTATCATAACTCTCTCTATAGACCTCACCACTAAGAAGATCTTTCACTTCAACCTCTTTGGCTGCACGATCGATGCCAATCACTTCATTATTCACGCGTGCATCAATATTATATTGGTTGTCAAACTTCTCTGGAGACATCAATACAAGATCTTCTGATTTTTCTATCGTACCACTCAAATAATACGGAAGACAGCAGTTTGAAAAAGAGACATGTGGTCCCTTTTCAAACATCACAATGTGATCTTCTTCACTTAGTCTTCTAAGTTTTGCTGCTACCGAAGCACCTCCTGCAACACCACCGACCACAAGGTATTTTTTTGACATTATTCTTTCCTTTATATTCACCATTCAAAGCATTTTGAATTATTATAAGTGATAGAGAGGAATAACCGTTATAAGAAATGCGCAAGTTAGTTAAAAAAAGGATTTTGAAAGTGTCTCCGTAGGTGTTTTGTAAAATAGCTTTTTATACTCGAGTGTAAAATGGCTTGGATGAAAGAAACCATACTTCAAGGCAATTTCAGAAACTGTTGTATCTTGAGGGGTTGCGTGTAAGAGCTCTTCTCTAATTGCATTAAGACGTAAGTTTTGCAAATACTGTTTGGGAGAAATACCCAGTTTATTTTTAAAGTGGGACTGTAACGTACGTGTGCTTACCTGAAGTTCTGTAACCAAGTCTTCAATAGTGTATATATTATCTATATTGGACTCAAGTATTTTTCTAGCTCTAGAAATGTCAAACTGTTCTCTTGAACTTCTCTTTTCATTAACTTGAATCAATCCAAAAAGATACTCTACAATATCTTCTTCAATACGAAAATAGATCTCTTGTATCAAAGATTGACTTTCCTCTTTTTGAAAAAAGCTCAGCCAAAACTGCATTTGAAATATCAGTTGATCGACACTTTTCTCTTCAATTTTGAGTCGATAACTGCTGCGTATTTGATGAAGTTCTTTGCCAAAATAATGATAAAAAATTTGATCAAAAAAATGTTTTTCAAATACCATGCTGAAAATTTCATTGGTATCATTAGCCAGATAGTTTGTCTCTTCTCCACTATAAATAATAATGAGTTCATGATCTTCCACTCTTTGGTTATGCGAATTGCATACACCGGGAGTACGTATAAAAGAGAGCTGAACTGATCCTATAGGTGGGCTGCTTTCTATCATAATGGCATTGTCATAGCCTACCCAGGAGAATTGCATACGAGGTGTTGTAAAGACCCAAAGTTTTGCCTCTGTTACTTTGCGTTTCAAATATGTCCAACGATTGTCCCAGCCCTGGCTCATAGTATTAATAATTTCAAGATCCTGCAACTCATCATATATAAAAACCTGGGGTTTAAATAGACTGCTATTCATATTTTCTCTTCAATTACATACGTCTGATCAACTTTATATAATAGATAAAAAGAATTTTTTTAAGATCAAAAGTATTGTGTTTAGTTTGTAATTTTATTATAGAGTTATGATCTTAATCATGAAAAAATAACTCAATGTATAAAAGTTTATTGTCAAAAACATGTTTGTTTGAAATTATCTACTTTCATTTGGAAGGTACCATCTCCTATAAAATTAAAAAAGGAAGTTATACAATCCGTTGTAAATTTATATGGTCAATATTTCTGATATTGATAGTAATTTAGGCTAAAAAATACCTCCTTGTAGAGAATTTGTAAGTATAGCGCTTAACTAGTAGGAATAGATATTATGTTTTACATGTAAAGTTCAAAGTCTACAAATTTTTTGATGAGTAGGGCGATAAAATAGGTTAATTTGATATAATCACACTAGATAAAATAAGTTTCTTTTAGCTGTAAGTTGATAGGTTACGGATTACAAAAAACTCTTCTAAATAGGTTATAAAAATAGAAACCCCTTAAAATAAGACTTTATAAAGGAATTAAAATTATGGTACTTATGATAGACAACTATGACAGCTTTACTTACAATGTTGTACAGTATTGCCGAGAACTGGGTGCAGACCTGAAAGTGATCCGTAATGATGAGATGACAATTGAGGAGATTAAAGCACTGAATCCGGAGAAGATTATTCTCTCCCCTGGACCATCAACACCTGATGAAGCAGGAGTGACCTTGGATGTGATCCGTGAATTCTCCGATACCACACCGATCTTTGGTATCTGCCTGGGACACCAGAGTATTGCCCAGGCATTTGGCGGAGAAGTGATCCGTGCAAAACATATGATGCATGGGAAGACTTCTCAGGTTGAGGTTGATGCCGATACACCTATTTTTAATGGTTTACCAGAAGAGTTTCGTGCCACACGTTACCACTCGCTTACTGTGAACAAAGAGAATCTACCCGATCATATTATTGCTACATCCCACAGTAAAGATGATGAAGAGATCATGTCTTTGCAGATCAAAGACAAACCTGTTTATGGTGTTCAGTTCCATCCTGAGTCTATCATGAGTGAGTATGGGCACGAAATGCTCGACAATTTTCTTAAACTGTAAAAAGAGGAATGGAGGATGAAAAAAGCACACTTCTTTGGGCTTCTTCTCCTCTATATCACTGCCTCTTTCTTTTTGGCTGCAACAACACCTATTACCCCACACGAAGCAAATAATCTCTATACAAATAATGGTATAGTCTCTCTTTTAATGGAGTTGGGGAGTAGTATCATCCCCGGTGTTTTAGGCTTGAGGATCTTTTTTCTTCTGTTTGCTTTTTTCAGTCTGCGTATTTTTTATGAACTGAGTCAACGTTACTTCTATAGACGGGAAGATGTCTATCTCTCCACAGCACTTTTTATGTTCCTTCCCGGCATTTTGACTGCAACTGCTTTGGCAAATGTCGGGATTATCGTTTTAGCACTGGTACTGCTTTTTGTACTTCTCTATGAGCGCAAGGCGTATGCACCACTTCCTTTTATTATGCTTGCACTCTTTTTTATCCATGAAGCTTCCATTATCTTTTTTGTCGCACTCTTTTTTTATGGGATTACCCAGAAGAATAAAATACTGACTATTATCTCGACTGCATTTATCTTTGCCTTTGTCTATCTGGCAAAAGGCATAGAGATAGGAGGACGACCCTCCGGACACTTCCTTGAAATCTTTGGTCTGTATGCAGCGGTTTTCTCTCCGCTTCTTTTTCTCTACTTCTTTTACACAATGTACCGTATACTATTGAGAGAGAAAAAGACACTGATGTGGTACATTTCTTTTACGGCACTTGCCATCTCTTTGCTGCTCTCTTTGAGACAGCGTGTGTACATTACAGATTTTGCGCCGTATGTCATGATCTCTACGATCGCGATGGTCGATATTTTCATGCACAGCCTGAGAGTACGTTTGCCGGAATTTCAAAAGCGTTATCTGCGAGCCTTTTACGTGGTGATTGCTGTACTGGGACTCTCCTCTGCAGCGATCATTTTCCATCAACCACTCTACTATATCTCTTCAGACAAAACACGCCATTTTGCATCCCGTATTTATAGCCCTTACGAGCTTGCAAAAAAACTGAAAGAAAAAGGTGTGGAGTGTTACGATGCGAAAGGACGTACAGCTCTTCAGTTGCGTTATTATGGTATTCCTTCCTGCCATAAGTCTTTTAACGCGGAATA
>Ga0256828_1002462_pt1 | contig 11012 bp, 11 predicted proteins | sample CV88metaG_FD_185993 | JGI IMG/M metagenome (GOLD analysis project Ga0256828, IMG submission 185993) | Hydrothermal vent microbial communities from East Pacific Rise, Pacific Ocean - CV88 | ecosystem: Environmental > Aquatic > Marine > Hydrothermal vents | place: Pacific Ocean: East Pacific Rise... | reverse complement strand
GGGCAGTTGCCAAAGCCAATGGGTTTGGGGTGGTCTTTTTTGATGCTTGTCGAAACTCATTTTTTTCTGGTCAAATTCAAGGGCTAGGAAGTGGCAGAGGAAGCAGAGCATTGGTACAACCAACCGTGAGACGAGGGCAAAATATTTTGGTTTCATTCTCTACCCAAGCAGGAAAGATTGCAAAAGATGATGTGGCTAATGGCAATCATAGCCCTTATGCTTTGGCTCTTAGTGAGAATTTGAATAGTAGTAAAGATATTCGATTGGTTATGGGGAGTGTTAGGGCTAAGGTTAAGAAGTTGACTGATTTTGAGCAGATACCTGTGGAGGTGACGGAGTTGGATGGGGAGGAGTATTGTTTGGGTATAAATACTAGTCCTATATCATCATCTAAAGTAACTTCTTTTGTTAAAAGATGGATAATTCCAAATAAAGATAGTTGTGAAAAAAAATCCTTTTTTAGTAAAAGAGCTCTTTATCTAAAGGAAGGTTATACTAATACTTGTTTGGCGAAACGAGAAATAGCTAAAGAAATTTGTAAAGACAATGGAGGAAGATTACCAACTATAAAGGAGCTAAGAAAAATTGTTATTGATTGTAATGGCTCATTGACAAATCGTGGTGAGAAGAATTGGAATGAGACTTCAACTAAAAATCAAGAAAACAAATCTTATCAATCTTGTATTCATAAAAAAGGATTTACTAATGTAGCTTGGTCTTCTTCTGAATTAGATAACTCCAAGATTTGGTTTCTTAATGCCTATTATGGCTTCGATTTTTTGTCTGATACGAGTGGTGACTGTGAAGTTCACTGTATAATAGATAGATAATATTGTTTTTTTACTTATTCTCAGGTGGAATGCCTATTTAAATGGATATCCATAAAAGGCATCCCTACAAAATAAATCCCTTGACAAAATTAACCTTTTCGCTCGTTCCACCTGTCCTCAGGTGGAATGAATATTCAAAATGGATGCCCTTTATGGGTATCCCTACAAGTCATCAAACACCTCAACCACAACCTTCTCTATCTCCTCAACCTCTGCCATAGTAAGCTCCTCAAAATATTTACTCTTTTTCTTTTTTAATAGTTTGCCACCATTTTGTAAAAAGTTACGCTATAATACCCCTATAAGTAGGAACTAAAAGGATAAACTATGTTAACAATCGGAATAAAAGAGATAAAAAACAACCCATCCATTATCTCAAAAGGGGTAGAAGATAGAGACAACTATCTCTTTATCTCCAAACGAGGAAAACCCATAGCTGTAGCAATGTCACTTGATAATGAAGTATTTGAACATGGATTTAAAAAGTGGGTTTTGATAAAAGCTTATAAAAAAGGAGACCTATCATTAGGGCAACTCTCCAAAGCGTTGGAACTCTCTTATTTAGATACTATGAAGATGTTAGGCGTTTTGGGAATTGCTGTGATAGATTATGATTTGGCTGATGAGATAGAGACTATTGAGAAGTTTTTATAATGCACTCTATTGTTAGCGATACGACCACACTTATTATTTTGGGTAAGTTCGGCAGATATGATTTATTGGAGAATCTCTTTAGCAAAATTTATATACCCCAAGAGGTTATAAAAGAGATAGGCATAAAATCAGATGGTGTTTATGAAACGATTGAGAAAAATAGACTCTTTGAGACCAAAGAGATAAAAGATATGGCTCTTTTTACTCTGCTAGATGGTATCTTGGATAGAGGAGAGAGTGAAGCTATCGTTTTAGCAAAAGAGTTAGAGTTAATACTGCTTATAGATGAAAAAAAGGGTAGAACTGTTGCTAAAAGTATGGGATTGGATATTATAGGGCTACTTGGTGTTTTGATACTTAATGTAAAAAAGAGTTGCCTATCAAAAAAGGAAGCTGTAGTGGTACTAGAAGAGATTAAAGCGTTGAAGTTTAGAGTCTCACAGAAGCTTGAAGAGAGTTTTTTAGAGATGATTGGTTTGTAGGTGACATTTTCTCCTTTTGAAACAGAGAGCAAAAAGAGAAGAGAGAAAAACAACCTAAAAAATACTTTTCTTTAATAAATATTGACAATCAGCTCATTTTTTGATAGGATTAGAGCTGCTAATCGGCTCATATTTTTTATAGAGCCTATCAAAGGTAAAATATGGAAAGTATAAAAAAGTGGATTTGGCAACATAAATCATATCCAAACTTTTACTATAATCAATCTAGCCTTAATGAGACCGTTCTAAAAGTTTCACGAAACATAGGTAGATTAGAGGGTGCAATATCGGCATTGAATAGGAAAAATATAAACTCACTTGTAATAGATAACTCTATTGATGAGATTTTGCAATCTTCTCAGATTGAGGGAGAGATTTTGAGTCGAGAGAGTGTCAAATCTTCTGTTAGAAAAAAGCTAGATGAGACTTTCGATTACGATAATGATAGTTCTACTCGGCATACGGATGGGCTTGTGGAGTTACTTTTTGATAGTAGTTACAACAATGAACCTTTGAGCGAAGAGCGTTTGAATGGTTGGCATAGTATACTTTTTCCCACAGGTTATAGCGATGGTCACAAGATTGATGTGGCTCTTTATCGTTCTGATGAGATGGAGATTATATCTAGTAGGGGATATAGAGAGAGGGTTCACTATGTTGCACCACCATATAGAGAGCTTAAAAAAGAGATGAATCGGTTTTTGGATTATGTCAATAGTGCAAAAGAAGAGCCTTTTATCAAGAGTGCTATTGCTCATTTGTGGTTTGTAACCATACACCCTTATGATGATGGAAATGGTAGAATTGCTAGGGCTATAACCAATTATCTACTCTCCAAAGAGTTAGGAATTCAACACAAATACTATTCACTCTCTACAGCCATTAGGCAGGATAAAAAGGGTTATTATAATGAGTTGGAAAAATCACAAAATCTTTTTTATAATCGAGAGTTTGATTTTACAAAATGGATTTTATGGCACACCAATATGATAAATAGAGCTATTGATACTTCACTTGAAGCGATAGAGATTATTATACAAAAGAGCAAATTTTGGGACAGGGCAAGAGCCTATCCACTAAATAAAAGACAACTCAAAGTACTCAATAAAATACTCGATAAGGGGGTAGAGAAGTTTGAGGGTGGATTGAGTACAAAAAAATATTCAAAAATGACCAATACCTCTACCCCCACAGCAAAAAGAGATATTACCCAACTACTCAATTATGGATTAATCAAACAGGTAGAAGGCAGTGCTGGGCGAAGTGTGCGTTATAGGATAATTTTTTAGGAAATAGGGGAATTGTACTCTCCACTTAGTATAATAGTATAATCAAAACTCAAAAGGGATATGATGCGTTTTATCATTCTACTAATGGTTCTAGTTGGCTATCTTCAAGCCGATTCAAAAGAGGCTCTGCTTATTGGAAACAGTGACTACAGATATATTACTGATTTACAAAATCCAAAAACAAGCATTCAAAAGCTAGAGAGAGCATTGAAAAAGTTAGATTTTCATGTGACTACGCTCTATAATTTGGATGCAGAGAATCTATCTGCTGAGGTAGAGAGGTTTAGAGATAGACTTAGTTCTGATAGTATCGGATTTTTTTACTATTCGGGTCATGGATGTCAGCTTAACCACCAAAGCTATCTGATTCCTACCAATGTAGATACCAAAAAGGCATCAAAAATCAAATATCACGCTCTTGGGGTTGGTGAGCTATTGGATATGTTGGATAGTGCAAACAACAGGGTCAATATGCTCTTTTTGGATGCTTGTAGAGATGTACCTGTAGGCTCAAAAGGTGGCACAAAAGGGTTAGGGCAGATAAGTGTAACCCCCAAAGGAACGCTTGTGGTCTATGCCACCGAAGCAGGAAAGGTCGCAGAGGACAGTACACTCTTTATTAGTGAACTTACCAAGACTATCTTAAAGCCCAATAAAAAGGTATGGGAGATAGGAACTCACCTTAGCAATACTATCGCCTCTAAAACCAATGATAGGCAGATACCAGAGATGTTTTCAAAAAGATTGCCTAGTGGATTGGTGCTTTTCTCTAGTTCTAAATGGATAATACCAACTGATAAAAAAGTTAGCTGGAAAAAGGCTAAAGAGATTTGTAGGGAGAATGGGGCGAGACTACCGACCATAGAGGAGTTGAAAAAAGTTGTAAGGGATTGTGGGGGGATAAATGCAATTTATGATGATAAAGATTGGGGTAGTATTAAGGATAAGAATAAAGCAAATAAATCTTATCAATTTTGTTATGAGAAAAAAGGATTTTGCTCTAGCTACTATTGGTCGTCAAGTACCGTTAAGGGCTACGAGAACAATGCGTGGATTGTCTATTTCCGCAACGGCACTGTGCGTGGCTACGATAAGGACTATAGCCATTATGTGCGTTGCGTTAGAGACGGACAGTGATTTGATTTTTGTTTTTTGAAATGGATAGCGTAGGTCGGATTTCCCTCATTCCGACACCTATGGTTTTATATTCCCATCCATATAAAAATTTTCTTAAAAATGGTATAATATGCACATTGATGTATGATTAGAAACGCAATACCGATATGCTAACCGTGATGGAAGCCTTTGCAAAAAGGTAAAGAGCAGAAAATCAGATATTAGAAAGTATATGATATAATCATCAGAAAAGGAGTTTGAACAATGCAAAAAGTAACATTGGAAATCAATAATTCGATATATGAGTATATTATGTTCTTTCTTGAAAATATTCCCAAAAATCTACTGAGTATCAAAAAAGAGATTCAAGAAAAAGTAGAGAGTGTTGATGTGGATAAAAGTAGTGATTTTGATACAAAAGAGCTACTAAATCGTGTTAATGATATTCGATATAACCGAATAAAACCACTCTCAAGAGAAGAGATTTTTGATGATATTTGCTGAATCATTTCATCCAAAGTTTAAATCTGATTTGAAAAAGATAGATAAAAGTGTTGCCAAAGAGATAAAAGAGAAACATCTTGATATTATTTTGCAAGACCCAATGGTTCATGATAGGTTAAAAGGGAAACTCTCTCATCTCTACTCATATCATTTTCAAAAAAACTCGACTCAATATCGTATAGCCTATGAGGTACTTGAAGATGATATGATTGTATTTCATTATATGGTTGCTACACGAGAAAACTTTTATAAGAAATTAGAAAAAAGGGTATAGTTTTTCCCTACAAATACCTCCCCCCAAAACTAAAATTCTTCATCTTCTGATCTCCAAATCGAACCATTTTAGCCTTGACAGCTCTGTTTTGATTGCCTGTAAGCTCCAGAAATATCAGATCCAAACTGTTCAAAAAATTTATTTCTCTGGCTATCAGAGGCATCTTCATGCTCTTCTTTTGAGCCACTTTACGCAACTCTTTGAGGGTGCGTATCATGTTTTTGTCCACTTCATTGTTTTTGATGTTGTTGGCAAAGACCAAGGCTCCCTCGATCATGACCGAGAGGGTCTCTTCTAGGTGTAGCTCGATGTTGGCTTGTTTGCGTCTCTCTTGGTGGATGCTTTTGGTTTTGGTCACTCTCCTTCGGTAGAGTTGGGTTCGGTATTGGGTTTGCGTGAAGTAGCCTTTGAACGCATTGTGATGACCATGGTTGAGAAGCGTTTGCATGATTTTAAAATCATAATCATAAGAGCTGTAGAGGTTGAGGAGATGTTGTTTGATGATCGGATCTGTTTGGATGGCATGGGCGATGGCATCGCTGGTGTGTGTTTTGCTTTTGGCAAAGATATGGTAGTCCAATCCTCGGTAGGTCGAGAGGAGGGTGTTGCTTTTTTGCTCCACACCTATAAACTGCTCTAAAATCTCTTTAATATGACGCTCTAGGTTACTGAGACGTTCAGATGCTTGAATTGTTGTGCGAATTTTGTTGGCTAAGGGTTTATTGAACGGTATGATTTGGGCGTATCGCATGACTCGATAGTAGGCTGGGTTGTTGCTGTACTTTTGAGGCACTTTAAACGCTCGATAGTCTATCTTGACCCCCATCACAGGAGAGAGGGCAACTTGCTTGGCAGAGATGACCAGTTGTGCCTCTTGTTGAATGCGTGTTGCCAAATGTTCGTACCCATCAGGGACGATGAGATTTATGCCATTTTTTGCCAACAACGAAAGGGTTCCTGTGTAGGCGACGGCTTGTTCTTTGTTGGGTAGATTCATCTCTATGACCCCTTGGTAGAGGTAGTTCATAAAGTTTAAGACCCTTGGCTTTAAGACTTTCTCTTCTACTTCCTGTTCTCGATTTAGCTTATAGGTGGCATAGGCAGAAGCGATGAAGTCGGCTGTGATAAGGTTGGGGTGGTTGTTGGCTCTATTTTGGGCATAGAGATCATAGAAATTTCCATTTGCCCACGAAAAGAGGGTGGTAAAAAGTAGCAATATAATGGTTTTCATAATAGATCCTTAATAGATTCTTATTGGAAAAATCGAAATATGACTTCTGCCATAATCTTGATTTTTGATGCGTTGCAAGATGTTGATAAAATCATGCTCATTATGGATGGCATCATACCCATTCATCCCCTGTTGCATAATCAGGCGTGCATTCTGTTCGCTAAAGATCACCACCACATAGTGCAAGCCTGTGGGTTTGGTGGTCTGTAGGGCAAATTGGTCGTTGTTGGTATAAAACGGTTGATTGGCGTGTAGATAGCCACTGCTGATCCCATTGGGGAGTACCAGTTTTCTTTCACCATTGGGATCGATGATTATTAGCTTTAGATATCCAGCTCGGTTGGGCGTTGCCCTAATATTCAAAAAATCCCCAACCTGTATATTTTGGTGTGCATTAAAATCCAAGTAGGCACTATTGCTACTGAGTCTTTTGATCTTTTTGACCAGTTGCGAGACCTGTGGGGTGGCTGTGAGGGTCTCTCCTGCAAAAGTGTGTGACTCCAACTGGGTTGTGGGAGCTTGGATCTGAGCCTGTGGGGGGGTTGGCTGGTAGACGATCTCTTTTGTGACACACCCACTCATCAAGAGTAGGACGGTGGAGGTTAGAGTGATGGTTTTTAACATGGATTATCCTTTTTATTTATATATTGGTGCGTTGGGAAACGCACCCTACCTTATACGCCAACGCTAAAGACTTTTTTGGCGATAGCGATCCGATTGTTTTTTCGTTTGATAATAATATCTTTGAGGGCATTTTTGATCTTGGTTTGTCCGTTGAAATCTTTGAAAATGGATTGAAATCGGTTGTAGCCAATACGTGAAACCTCAAGCTCAGGGATAATACTCTGTGACAAAATGGTATAGACCACGGTTCGCTCCAATCCTCTAGTATGATTCTCAGCTTGAAACGCAAAGGGCGTTTGGGCATTGGGGAAACGAAATCGCCCTCGCCACTGCTCATTGTGATTTTGATAGTAGGGGTTAGGGTAGAGGACATCTATCTCGTTTTCACTCTCTTTGGAGGTTAGGATATAGAGATGCCCCTGTTGCCCCAAGGTATCAATGGTGAACTGGATATGCTCCTTTTTGTTGTAAAAGTCTTTGGCAGTTAAATGCAATCTCCCTACCTTATCACTACGCATTAACCCATCGAGATACTCTTCGACCAAGTACTTGGTGGGGTTAATGGTGATGTTGACCTGCAAAAATTCATTCATCGGTTTGGTGATAAAATGACGGTTGGTACTGTAGAGGGTAGGGGTGTAGGCTACCAGCTCACGGTCATGGTTACAGGCATCTTTGATGTGGGCATTGGTGGCTTTTTGCATCTGCTCAAACGTGATGTTGGGATTGTTGCTCCACGCATCATAAAATGCCTCGGTAAAGAGACTCCCATCTGAGGTGGCAATGGATTTTTCATTGTCCGACGAGGCACCAAAGACCACCAAGTTTTTAGGTCTTTGAACTTTACCCATTACGGCTTCTTTGTTGATAAATCTAAAGTTCGAAGCAATCGGTATCGATTTTGTTTTGGCATGACGGCTAAAGCTTTTGTACATCGTCCCACTGTGACAGGCATCAGTCACCATGACCTTTTTGGCAGGGATATGTGCCAATAGGCTATCAAGATGATCATCAATCAGCAAGCCCTCCTCGGTCGGAATAGAGGGGTTAACATCATAGAGGACATACGCCTCATCCAATCCATCCGACTCATCCCCGTTGAGATCGGGAACCTGTGTGCCGTGAGAGGAGTCATAGAAGAAAAAGCTATCATTCGCGTTAAGTGTTCGGTAACTTCTAAGAGCCTTTTCCACACGATCAAGGGTTGCCTCTTGGTTAAAAAGTACCCGTACATGAAAGCCTCGACGCTCCAAGAGTTTTTGCATTTGGTTAATATCCAGTCGAATCCCAGGCAGGGTCTCGCCATTTCGATACTGATCAATACCGACCAGCAACGCCTCCTTTTTGGGGGTATACGCCGAAGCGATCACAGGAAACAGCAGTGCGATTGAGAGGGTGGTCAGTTTTTTTAACATAATTTTTCTCCTTTTTATGTTGTGGGTTTGCTCTTGGCATGGTGGTGAAAACAGCAAACCTACAAAAAATATTTCATAGGTTTGCGACTGTTATTGATTGATGGTGATATTGACACTGGATTGCGTTTGAGTTGGATCATAGACCTGAATCTGAAACGAAGCAATGTCATATTTGAGCTTTTTGTTACGGGCAATGACCTTGATATCTTTGGTAATAAACTGCTTGATGCTTTTGTTGGTCGCTTGTCGATTTTGGAAGATCGATTCAATCTTACGCGCATCAATGCGTTTATTGGTCGCCAACACATAAACCTGCTCCACCCCTGCACGATCAGAGACAAAATCATAACTGGCTGAACGCTCAGGCACGACGTAGTTGAGATTGGCTCGGTATTTGTTAAACGACTCCAGATCATTGGGCAAGATCAGATACCCATTCCCACTGGCTGAGATCGTCCAAAAATAGATAAAGGCTTTGCGTTTGAGTTTGAGCTTGATATGAATGGGTTCATCTTTTTGATAACTGTTTTTGACCCCACTGGCATAGATAATGGTATCCCCATACCCCGAACTCGACACAGCTGGGGTAATCACCTGAGCAGGGGTTGGTTGTTGGATCACCACTTGGGGTTGTGCCGTGGCTTCTCCTGTAGGCACCACAATCACACTCTTCTTGGCATCAGGATTGACGCTCACACTCACCGATTTGTCTGCACTCTCTGCATGTACTCCACTGATTCCAATGACGATCGCTGTAATGGTTGATAATGTCTGTTTTAACATTTTGTTCTCCTAGTATTTGTTTAATTACACCCCTTATACTAGGTGGAGAAAATTATTCCCCTGTTTTTTGGGGAAAAATTTTGAATGGCTTCATTGGGATGGTATTTTCCATATAAAATAGGTTAAAATCATAAATCACTTAGTATAATAATAAATTCAAGAATTTAAAGGGATAATAATGCGATTTATACTACTTTTACTCCTCGCACTAACGCTATCAAATGCCCAGCTTAGAGAAGCACTATTGATAGGAAACAGTAATTACCAATACATAAGTGATTTAGAAAATCCATCTAAAAATCTAAGAAGATTAAAAGAGACTTTGGAAGATTTGGATTTTAGAGTTACGGTTAAAAAAGATTTAAATTCTGAAAATTTAGAAGAAGTGATAGATAGATTTGCTTCACGTTTGGCAAGAGATAGTCAGAGTATTGGATTGTTGTATTATACTGGTCATGGGTGTCAAGTTGATTATCAAGGGTACTTGATACCTACCAATGTTGATACTCAAAAAAAGCTTAAAATAAAATACAACGCACTCAATATCAACAAGATGTTAGAGACGTTAGAGGGTGCAGGAAACCGTATTAACATGGTTTTTTTGGATGCGTGTCGAGATGTACCTACAGGGGCTAAAGGTGGTACCAAAGGTTTGGGGCAACCTATGGCACGCCCCAAAGGCTCTTTGATAGTCTATGCAACCGAAGCAGGAAAGGTAGCCAGTGATAATAGTAGATTTATCAATTCGCTGATAGAAAATATATCCAAATCAAATCAGAGCATACGAAATATAGGAGACAATATCTCGAATGATGTGGCTCAAAAGAGTGGGTATGCTCAGATTCCAGAAGTGTATACTAAACTCCTTCCCTCTATTACTTTGACAAAAGAAAATAAAACATGTACTCAAACAATTCCTATTCCTGCAAAATATAGAACAGTAACAAAAAGAGTTTTAGTTTCTGAACCTTTGTACAAATATACTTGGCTTGAAAATGGTGTTTATCAAACATTAGAACCAAAAACTAAAGTTGTAACAGAAAAAGTTAAAGTTTCGGATGGTACAGAAAGATATGTACTTGGTAGTACAGGTAAATATAAAAAAGTTAGAACTCCTTCTAAATATACAACTGTTAAAATAACCAAAGTTATAGAGGATGTGGATATGTCAAAAATTCCTTTTTCTGTCAATTATAAACGAATTTCTATTCCTCCAACATATAAGACTGCAACCATACAAGAACTGGTAGAACCTGCAAAGTTAAAAACCATTTCACTCCCATGTAGTGAAGTGAACTAAAAGGGGTATCAAAGCAAAAGAATCAATCAACCACCCATCAAGTCAACCCACCCCTCAAACTTCTTCCCCCAATATGCCCATGCCTTCTCGAAAATACCCTGCTCCTCACATGCCCCTTTGAAGGTGGTTTCGCTGGATTGATCGAGGTGTGGTATTGCTAAGAAAATGATGAAGATCGCTGCTACCCCACCCAAACGTCTTAAGGCTCCTTGGTAGTTGGGGTTGTTGGCAGGTCGGTTGTGTTGTTGCTTGTGGGTGGTTGCTAGTTCGGAGGCGATCTTGAGAACCTCTCGGCACTCTTGGCACTGGCTGAGGTGTTGCCAGATGGCTTCTTGGGCGTTTTTGTCCAGCTTCCCCTCTTTGAAGAGGGAAAGTTGCATCTCCTCTATATGTTCGGTATCGGTAAATTGTTTCTCTTTTATTCTTGATATGATCTTTTTCATAATAGTATATCCTCTAAACTGTAATTCATCTTTTCCAGTTTTTTTCGTAGTTTGATCTGGATGTTCT
>Ga0256828_1002461_pt1 | contig 11013 bp, 12 predicted proteins | sample CV88metaG_FD_185993 | JGI IMG/M metagenome (GOLD analysis project Ga0256828, IMG submission 185993) | Hydrothermal vent microbial communities from East Pacific Rise, Pacific Ocean - CV88 | ecosystem: Environmental > Aquatic > Marine > Hydrothermal vents | place: Pacific Ocean: East Pacific Rise... | reverse complement strand
GATATTACAGGTTGGCTTTTGGGCGGATTTATATCGGTTCAAATGGTTGGTTCAATTTTAGGAAGTTCTTTACTTTGGAAAAGAATTAGCAATTATGAATTTATGTTAACTTTAGCATTTATCTTAGCATCAATTGCATTTAGTATTGCAATTTTTGCAAATAGTATATATGCATATTTAGTAGTATTTTTACTATTTGGTATATCTATTGATGGATTTAATATTGCAGGAATGAATTTAATTATAGAGTTAGCCCCAGAAAACAAACGCCCAATATATGTTGCATTGCAAACAAACCTAAGCTCTATTGGACTATTTTTCCCAATATTAGGAGGAGCAATATTGAGCTTGGTTGGTAGCTATAATGTAATTTATATCATTACAATTTCTCTTATGCTACTTGGGGTTTATGTTAGCCTTAAGCTGAAGTAAGAGAGAATTAAAAATTAAAAGTTAAAAATTGAAAAAGCCTTTGGTTTTTAATCAAATGCTGTTATCGTATTACTTAGATACCCACTTTAAAGGTATAACGGTGTTGTGTCATTCCCTGCGAAAGCGGGAATCTAAAAAAGCTTTTAGCTTTAAGCCCTGCAAAACAAAAGCTCTTTGCTCTTAGCTTTAAGCTCTTATATTTTTGCAAAAAAGCAAAAATATAAGTTTATTTCGCTATAATACGCGCTCAAATTAATTTTAAGGAAAAGAGATGTTAGAAGGAATTGTTAGAGATAGTATCGGTAAGAGTAATGCTAAGAAGCTTCGCCGAGATGGTTATCTAATAGCGAACATCTATGCTAATGGTGTAGAGAATGTTCACTGTGCATTTAAACATGGAGAGTTTATAAGAACTGTTAGAAATAAAGAGAGCCTTGCTTTCCCAGTTAAAGTTGATGGTAAAGAGTATAATGTTGTTGTTCAAGAGTATCAACTACACCCAGTAACTGGTTTGATTTTGCATGTTGATTTAAGAGTTGCACTTGCTGATACAGTTAGTGATTACTTAGTTCCAGTTGAAACTACAGGAACTCCAAAAGGTCTTAAAAACAAGGGTGTTTTAGTTATTACTAAAAGAAGACTTAGAGTAAGAGGTAAAATTGAGGATATTCCTAATAAATTTGTTTTAGATGTAACTAACTTAGATAGAGATGACTCAATTTTAGTTAGAGATATTGAAGCTCCTGCAAATTGTAAATTAATGGATAGACCACATGTATCAATTTGTGGTGTAATTAAGGCTAGATAATTTTATGAAACAATCAATTTCATTTTTTAAATTAATAGAAAATTTGATTGTTTCAAAAGTAACTAGTTGCGTTGGCACTCTGCCGAAGAGACCTTTTTGGACTTCTTCAAAAAGGTATATATAATATGAAACTTATAGTCGGTTTGGGCAATCCCGGCCCGACATACTCACAAACCAGACACAATATAGGGTTTATGGTTATAGACTCTATTTTAAGCTCAATTAATGCAAATAATATTTCAAAAAAATCATTTGAGGGCGAACTTTATAAAAGTGGAAATTTACTCCTTTTAAAACCAACTACATTTATGAATTTATCTGGTAAAAGTGTGCAAAGTGTAGCCTCCTTTTACAAGATAAATTTAGATGATATTTTAGTTATTCATGATGAGATAGATATACCTTTTGGTGCAATAAAGCTAAAAAAAGGTGGCGGTAATGGTGGGCATAATGGCTTAAAATCTATTGACTCACTTCTAGGAAAAGAGTATAATCGTTTACGAATTGGTGTTGGTAAGCCAGAGAGAAAAGAGATGGTAGCTAGTTATGTGCTTGGAAAATTTAATTCAAAAGAGCAAGAGGTATTAGATAAATTTATAGACTTTAGTGCTAAAATAGCAATTGAGTGGATTGATAAACCTTTAAATGAATTAAAGAGTTTTTACTCTAAAAAAGATGATAGTTGGTTGTATGATTAAGGCTTTTTTATATATTTTAAAACACTATTTAAAGAACTTTTTTACTATATTGTTTGGATTAGTGTTTGTTATATCACTAATTGATTTTTTACAACATATGGGTTCAATAAATGGTGTCAATAGATATCTATTATATTTTTACTATACATTTAATAATACAATTTCAATAATATATCCAATAGCGCTAGTATTTGCTGCTGTTATGACCCTTTCAGGAATGCTTTTTAAAAATCATCTGCTGGTATTGGCATCTTTTGGTTATTCAAGAAGAGCTTTTACAAAACCAATTTTAGCAGGAGTTACTTTAATATATCTATTGGTTGTAGGATTAAATTTTACACAATTTGCTTACTCTGGTGATAGGGCAGAAGCAATTTTAAATAGTGATGATATTTTTAAAAATGTAGATAATATATTTTTTAAGTATAACAATAGTTTTGTATCTGCAAAAGAGATGGATGTTGTTAATAAAGAGTTAAAAGATGCTACTTTATATTTAATAAAGAATAGAAAAGTAATATATCTTATGGAGTTTAAAAAAGCAAAATTCAAAGATGGTGTCTGGATTGCAAAAAATATTCAAAAGAAGAGTTTTATATATAAAAATGGTGAACCAGTTGGATATAAAACTCAAAAGATAGATGAAGAAAAAATTTTAAAAGGATATTACCCTAAAGTTGTAAGGCTTTTATATGAGGGTAAAAGAATGAGTATTCAAGATGGTTTAGCAGCCAATAGATTGCTAAAGAGTCAAAATATTGATAATACAAAAATTACAGCAACTCTTTATGAGAGATTAATTATGCCTCTTTTTGCACCATTTTTAATTATCATAATAGCTATGCTAATGCCTCTTCATAAAAGATTTTTTAGTAAAGCAAAATTTTATCTGCTCTCTCTTGGTGCTACATTGCTCTCTTGGAGTTTGCTATATAGCTTAAATATGATGAGTATTAATGGTGTAGTTCCTCCAATTTTAGGACAACCATTAATTGTTTTAATATTTGCTATTATTGCTACCTATTTGTGGTTTAGTAGAGATACTAAGATATAGTTATAGCTTAGATTAAATCTTTTTGGGTAAAATCTCTAAAAAATAGCTTTAGAGGTAAAAGATGTCTATAAATTTTAAAAAAATAGCTAAAGAGTTTGGAACTCCAGTTTATATTTATGATTTTAACTATATGAAAGAGCAATACAGAAGCTTAAAAGAGGCATTTGAAGGGCAAAAATCATTAATTACTTATGCTATTAAAGCAAATTCAAATTTAAGTGTAATTGCTAATTTTGCAAAAGAGGGAAGTGGAGCAGATTGTGTTAGTATTGGCGAAGTAAAAAGAGCCTTACTTGCTGGTGTAGAACCATATAAAATAATGTTTTCTGGTGTTGGTAAAAGCTATGATGAACTTAAAGAGGCATTAGAGCTTAAAATATTAATGGTAAATGTAGAGAGCCAAGCAGAGTTATATCTACTTGAAGAGGTAGCAAAAGAGCTTGGAGTAGAGGCTAGAGTATCTATTAGAGTAAATCCAAATGTTGATCCAAAAACTCATCCATATATCTCTACTGGTTTGCATGAAAATAAGTTTGGTGTAGATATTGATATGGCAAAGAGGATGTATATTTACTCTAAAAATAGCCAAAATTTAGACCCAGTTGGCATACACTTTCATATAGGTTCTCAACTTACAAATTTAGAGCCAATTGCAGAGGCTGCTGAGATAATTGCAGATTTAGTTCGCTCTTTAAAAGCAATTGATATTGATATTAAATTCTTTGATGTTGGTGGTGGACTTGGCGTTAGATATAGTGATGAAGTTTTAATTAAACCAAAAGATTATGCAAATGCAATTAAAAAGGCTATAAAAGGACTTGATTTAACTATTATTTGTGAACCTGGCAGATATCTTACTGCAAATGGTGGATATTTGCTAACAAAAGTTTTATATGAAAAGCAAAATGGAAATAAAAGATTTACAATTGTAGATGCTGCTATGAATGATTTGCTTAGACCATCTTTGTATAATGCTTATCATAGAATTGAAGTTATTGATAAAGATGGTGAACTTACTGAAACAGATATTGTTGGTCCAATTTGTGAAAGTGGTGATTTTTTAGGAAAAAATATTTTAATGCCAGAGCTTGAAGGTGGAGATTTATTGGTAGTTTATAGTGCAGGAGCATATGGTTTTACGATGTCTAGTAATTATAATACTCGTCCTCGTGTATGTGAAGTTGCTATTGAAGATGGCAATACCAGAGTTATAAGAAGACGCGAAACATTTGAAGATTTGATTGAGCAAGAGAAACTCTATTTGCAAAACTAGAGTATTTTCTAAAGGATAAAATTATGGATTTAAGTGAAATTAGAGTTAAATTAGATGAAATAGATAATAAACTTTTAGAGATTTATAATGAAAGAATGCGTTATGTTGAGATGGTTGGGGAGTATAAACAAAAGACAAAAACTCCAATTTATAGACCCGATAGAGAGTATGAAATAATAGAACGCTTAAAAAAGAAAAATAAGCAAATAAATGGACTTTTAAGTGATGAAGCAATAGAAGCACTTTTTATGGAGTTAATTGGAGTTTCAAGAAACTATGAAAAACCAGAATTTATTGCATATCTTGGACCAGAGGCTAGTTTTACACACCAAGCTGCAGAAGAGAAGTTTGGAAGACTTGGTAATTATATTCCACTAACTTCTATTGCTGGTGTTTTTAGAGAAGTTGCAAGTGGAAAAGTTAAATTTGGTGTTGTGCCAATTGAAAATAGCACAGAAGGAATTGTAGGTGATACAATTAATGGTTTAAAAGAGCATAATTTAAAGATAGTAGCTGAAGTTGTAATTAATATTCATCATGTTTTAGCAACTTTAAATGATGATATTAAAGATATAAAGAGAATTTACTCTAAAGATATAGCTTTTGGACAATGTAGAGCATTTTTAGATGATTTTGGGCTTGATAAGATAGAGTTAATTCCAGTTGAATCTACAGCAAAAGCAGCACAACTTGCAAGAGATGATAAAAACTCAGCTGCTATTTGCTCTGAAGTAGCAGCAAAACTTTATCATCTACCAATTTTATTTAAAGATATTGAAGATGGTGATAAAAATAGAACAAGATTTTTTGTTATTAGTGATTTTGAAAATGCCCCAAGTGGAAATGATAAAACAACTATTTTGGCAAAACTTCCAAATAAACCGGGTGCTTTAGTTGATTTTTTACTTGATTTTAAAGAGAGAGGAATAGATTTAACTAAAATAAAATCACATATTATAGGTGGTGTTTCTATGTTCTTTTTAGAGTTTAACGGACATAAGAGCGATAAAAGCATAGCAGATATTTTTGAAAAATATAGTGAGTCTATTAAATTTTTAGGCTCATATGTAAAAGAGGCAGATGATGTATAATAAATATATAGAAAAGATTAAAACTTATGAGGCTGGAAAGCCCATAGAATTGGTTGTTAGAGAGTATGGCATAGAGCCAAAAGATGTTGTAAAACTTGCTTCAAACGAGAATCCTCTAGGTTGTTCAACTAAAGTTGCTGAGGCAATTGCTAAAAATGCCAATAGAGCTTCTATCTATCCAGATGATAGTATGTATGAATTAAAAGAGGCTCTTAGTAAGCGCTTTGGAGTTGATAGAAATGATATAATAATCGGAGCTGGAAGCGATCAAATTTTAGAGTTTATTTCACATGTAAAATTAAATCAAAACTCATCTATTTTAACATCAAATATAACTTTTGCAATGTATGAAATTTATGCAAAACAATTTGGTGCAAAAGTTATTAAAACACCAAGCTATAAGCATATTGTTAATGAATTTAAAGAAGCCATAAAAGAGCATAATCCTGATATTGTATATATCTGCACTCCAAATAATCCAACAGGAGATGCAACTAAAAGAGATGATGTTTTTGAAATTATTAAAGCTACGCCAAAAGAGTCTTTAGTTGTTGTTGATTGCGCATATATGGAGTATGTGGAAGATGAAGAGTATAAGTTAGAGCCAAAAGATTTTATTAGCTTTAGCAATGTAATTTATCTTGGAACATTCTCTAAAGCTTATGGGCTTGGTGGAATGAGAGTAGGGTATGGCATTGCCAATAGAGATTTAATTAAAATTCTTTACAAAGTTAGACCACCATTTAATATTACAACTCTTTCACTACTTAGTGCAATAGAAGCTTGTAGGGATGAGGAGTTTGTTAAAAAAAGTGTGGCACTAAATAGAGAACAGATGCAAAGATATGTAGAGTTTGCAAATAAAAATAATTTAGAGTATATTCCAAGTTTTACAAACTTTATAACATATATCTTTAAAGAGCAAAATAGTTCAACAATTGCAACTAACCTTATGAAAAAGGGTATAATTATAAGAGATTTAGCAAGTTATGGATTAAATGCTATAAGAATAACTATAGGGTTAAGTGAACAAAATGATAAACTTTTTAAAGAGTTAAGCAAGGAGCTTTAGTGCTAAAGGGGATAATTTTAGATACTGCACCAAAAATAAAAATAAAAAATAAACTTAAAGAGAGTAAAGTATCTATAATTGAGATTAATAGAGCAATTAAAGATTTGGATTTAAAGTATAAAAGATTAGATGAGATAGATTTATATAATATTTTTAACTATATTTTATCTAAAAAGAGGGAGTGTTAGTGGATATAAAAAATTACTCAATTGATGAGTTGAAAAAACTATCTTCTGATATAAGAGATAGAATTTTAGAAGTTGTTAGTAAAAATGGAGGGCATTTAAGTTCAACTCTAGGAGCAGTAGATTTAATAGTGGCTATGCATTATGTGTTTGATGTAAAAAAAGATCCCTTTATATTTGATGTTAGCCACCAAGCTTATGCTCATAAACTCTTAACAAATAGGTGGGAAGAGTTTGATACACTTCGTCAATTTGGTGGAATTTGTGGATATACACATCCAAAAGAGTCAAAATATGATTACTACAAAGCTGGACATAGCTCTACTTCAATATCAATTGCAGTTGGTGCAGCAAAAGCAATAAAGTTAAAAGGTGAAAATAGAGTTCCAGTAGCTCTTATTGGAGATGGCTCAATGAGTGCAGGAATGGTTTATGAAGCTCTAAATGAACTTGGTGATAGAAAGTATCCAGTTGTAATTATTTTAAATGATAATGAGATGTCTATTGCTAAGCCAATAGGTGCAATTAGTAAATATCTATCAAAGGGAATGGCAAGTCCACTATATCAAAAATTTAAAGCAAAAGTTGAATCTGTTTTAGAGTATATGCCAGATAGTGCAACATATATGGCTAAAAAGTTTGAAGAGTCTTTGAGATTGATTACACCAGGAATGCTATTTGAAGTTTTGGGAATTGATTATATTGGACCAATTAATGGACACAATCTTGAAGCATTAATAGAAACACTTCAAAGCGCAAAAGATTTAAAAAAACCAGTTGTTGTTCATACACAAACAGTTAAAGGTAAAGGATACACAATTGCAGAAGGTCCTCAAGAGCATTGGCACGGTGTAGGACCTTTTGATATAAAAACAGGTAAAAGTCTTAAAAAGAGTAGTAGCAAAAAGAGTGCAACTGCAATTTATGGAGAGCATCTACTAAAACTTGCAAAAGAGCATAAAAATATTGTTGGTGTAACTGCTGCAATGCCAGGTGGAACAGGGCTTAGTAAACTTTTAGATGAGTTTCCAGATAGGTTTTGGGATGTAGCAATTGCCGAACAACACGCAGTTACATCTATGGGACCTCTTGCAAAAGAGGGTTTTAAGCCATTTTGCACAATTTATTCAACTTTTTTACAAAGAGGCTATGACCAAGTAATTCACGATATTGCATTAATGAATTTAGGTGTTGTATTTGCAATGGATAGAGCTGGAATTGTAGGAGAAGATGGAGAAACTCATCAAGGGGCTTTTGATATAAGTTTTTTAAGAGCCATTCCAAATATGACTTTAGCAGCACCTTTTAATGAAGATAGCTTCAAAAAACTTTTAGATTTTTCAATTAATTTTAATACTCCACTTGCAATTAGATATCCAAGAGGTGCATTTATGGCTAATAATTTTGAAGTGCCAAATTACGAGCTTGGCAAAGCTCACTTAATAGAGAATGGAAAAGATATACTATTTATTGGCTATGGAAATGGTGTAGGTAGAGCAATAGAAACTAAAAAAGAGTTAAAAAACTTAAATCCGGCAATTTTAGATTTAAGATTTGTAAAACCACTAGATAAAGAGTCATTAAAAGAGTTGACAAATCATTATAAAAAGTGGTATATCTTTAGTGATAGTGTTAAAATGGGAGGAGTTGCTAGTGCAATTTTAGAGTTTTTAGAAGATGAAAATATCAAAGATGTAATAGTAGAGAGTTTTGAGTATGATGATAAATTTATAACTCATGGTAAAACAGCAGATATTGAGAAATTTCTTGGTATTATGCCAAATCAAATTGCTAAAAAAATTGAGAATGGAGATAGTTGATGAGTGAGTATATTTTTACTAGTGAGTCTGTAACAGAAGGACATCCAGATAAAATGGCAGACCAAATAAGTGATGCTATTTTAGATTATATAATAGAACATGATAAAAATGCTAGAGTAGCTTGTGAAACATTAGTTAGTAATGGTTTTTGTATAATCACAGGTGAATTAAAAACAAAAACATATGCGCCAATGCAAGAGATTGCAAGAGAAGTAATTAGAGAAATTGGATACACTGATGCAACATATGGATTTGATTATAGAAGTGCGGGTGTTTTAAATGGAATTGGTGAGCAGAGTGCTGATATTAATCAAGGAGTTGACCAAGACTCTGGAGAAATTGGTGCAGGTGATCAAGGCTTGATGTTTGGTTATGCTTGTAGTGAAACAAAAGAGTTAATGCCTCTTCCTATTTTACTTGCTCACAAAATTACTGCAAAATTAGCAGAAGTTAGAAAAAGTGGTGCATTACCATACTTAAGACCAGATGGAAAGGCACAAGTTAGTGTTTTATATAAAGATGGCAAACCAGTTGAGGTAAAAACAGTAGTAGTTTCAACTCAACACGCACCAGAAATAGAGCAAGAGCAACTACACAAAGATATTATTTCAGAAGTAATAGAAGCTGTAATTCCAGCTAATTTATTAGCAGAAGATGTAGTTTACCATATAAATCCAACGGGTAGATTTGTAATAGGTGGACCTCAAGGTGATGCAGGACTTACAGGTAGAAAAATTATTGTTGATACTTATGGTGGTAGTTGTCCGCACGGTGGTGGTGCATTTAGTGGAAAAGATCCAACAAAAGTAGATAGAAGTGCAGCGTATGCAGCAAGATATGTAGCAAAAAATTTAGTGGCAGCAGGAGTTAGCGATAGAGTTACAATTCAAATTGCATATGCTATTGGTGTAGTTGAGCCAGTTTCTATTATGGTTGATACGCATGGTAACACAACTTATAGTAGTGAAATTTTAGAAGAGTGTGTAAAAGATATATTCGATTTAACTCCAGCTGGAATTATAAAAGAACTTGACCTTTTGCGCCCAATTTATCGAAAAACAGCAGCTTATGGACACTTTGGTAGAGAGCTTGATGAGTTTACTTGGGAGCAAATAGATAAAGTAGATGAGATAAAATCCTACTTATCTAAAAAAAATTAGCAATTTTTTTAGAATATTAAAAGAAAATTTAAAATCTTGTGATATAGTGTTATTACAACTTAATAAAAGGAGAAAAATATGGCAGTAATAATTACTGATAGTTGTATTAACTGTGGTGCTTGTATTGATGAGTGTCCAGTAGAAGCAATTGTAGATGAGGATGATAACCCAACTGGTGAAGAGACTTACTATGTTTATGCTGACAAATGTGTTGAGTGTGTAGGTTATCATGATGTTCCAGCATGTGCAGAAGCTTGTCCAACTGAAGGATGTATTCAATGGTCTGAGTGTGCTGATGGACAAACTTGTTCTGAAAATAGAGGCGAAGCAGGAACTCCAGTTATTGAAGACTAATTTGACTCTTTTTAATAACTTCGCATTTGCGAAGTTATTTAACTACTAATAAATTCAATTTTAAGCAACTAAATTTTAATATCTCATCTATTTAATAAATAATTAAAAAACATTATGCTACTATTCCACAAAATTTTAACAGTAGGAATATTCAATGGAGCAAACATTATCAATTATTAAACCTGATGCAGTAGCAAAAGGTGTAATAGGAAAAATTTTAGACAGATTTGAGAGCAATGGTTTAAGAGTTGCAGCACTTAAAAAGTTACAACTTACAAAAGAACAAGCTGGTGAATTTTATGCAATACATAAAGAGCGCCCTTTCTTTAATGATTTAGTAGAGTTTATGACATCTGGTCCAGTTGTTGTATCTGTTTTAGAGGGTGAAAATGCAGTATTAAAAAATAGAGAGCTTATGGGTGCTACAAATCCAAAAGAGGCTGAGCCTGGAACAATTAGAGCAGACTTTGCAGATAGTATTGATGCAAATGCAGTTCATGGAAGCGACTCTTTAGAAAATGCAAAAAATGAAATCGCATTTTTCTTTGAAAAAGAAGAGATTTTATAATTTATGGAGATAAGCTTTTTAAAAATAAAGCAAAATCCTATTGAGTTAAACTACTCTAAAGATTCAACCTCAATAGTTGGGGAAATAGAGAGAATTAGTAGAGATTGTGTTAAATTAAACTCTACTTTTAGCTCAGAAGTTACATTAATTTGTAATAGATGTGGCAAAGAGTATAAAGATAAAATTACCTATCCTTTAGAGCTAATTTTAAGCGAGGGTAGGTATAATAGCAACGACAAAATTGATGTAGTCGAATTTTTTGAAGGAAAAATTGATTTTGACTATATTGCAGATAGCGAAATAGCATCAATTCAAGAGAGTTACAACTATTGTGATAGTTGTAAAAATAGTGAAGAGATTTTAGAGATAGAATTTTAAGCTAAACTAAAATATAAATTAAATTAGAAAGGATTAAAAATGGCAGTTCCTAAGAGAAGACATAGTAAAACAAGAGCGGCAAAGAGAAGAACACACTACAAAGTAACACTACCAAGACCA
>Ga0256828_1002460_pt1 | contig 11015 bp, 9 predicted proteins | sample CV88metaG_FD_185993 | JGI IMG/M metagenome (GOLD analysis project Ga0256828, IMG submission 185993) | Hydrothermal vent microbial communities from East Pacific Rise, Pacific Ocean - CV88 | ecosystem: Environmental > Aquatic > Marine > Hydrothermal vents | place: Pacific Ocean: East Pacific Rise... | reverse complement strand
ATCTTTTACAGATATTTCAATAGGTAATTTATCATCATTGCTTTTTGCAATAGAAACTTCAATACTACCTTCACTAGTAAATTTTAAAGCATTAGATATTAGATTTTTAAGTATTTGTGAAATTCTATGTTTATCACTATAAATAAAATCTTTATATGAATCTTTTATAATAAAGTCAATATTTTTATTAATTGCACTTTGTTCATAAAGATTTTTTAACTCTTCTAATAATTCATTTGGTACAAATGTATCAACAATAACATCAATTTTTCCAGCTTCTACTTTTGATAAATCTAAAATATCATCAATAAGTCTTAGTAAATCTTTTCCAGCAGTATTTATTGTAATAGCTTTTTTAATATCATCGTGAGTTAAATTTTCTTTTTTATTATGACTCATTAGTTCAGATAATAATATTACAGCATTTAATGGAGTTCTTAATTCATGTGACATATTTGCCATAAATTCTGTTTTGTATTTATTTGATAACTCTAAATCTTTTGCTTTTTGCTCTACTTCTTTTTGAGCAATATTTAATTCTTTATTTTGAATTTCTAATCTTTGTTGTTGCTCTTCCATTGCTGCATTTGCTTCTTCTAATTGTTGTTGTTGCTCTTCTAAGTGAGTATTAGAAACTTCAAGTTGTCTTTGTTGTTGTTGCATTTTGATATTTGCTTGTTTAACTTCATCTTGTTTTTCTTTTAAATTTTGATTTATTTTATTTGATTCTTCAAGTAATTTTTTTAATTCATTATTTTTTATAGCTGAAGATAATGCTATTGATATAATTTTTGTAGATTCTTTTAAAAGTTCAACTTCTTTTGGTAATAAATTAGTAATAGTACCAATTTCAATTACTCCATATAAGATTTCATTATAAACTAAAGCAAAAGTATATGTCGAATTTGGAAGATATTGTTTTGTACCTGTTTGAATAACCATATCTGTATTATTTGATGTTTCATTAACAAGTAAAATCTCTTTTTTATCAAAAGCAACTTGTCCAACTATACCTTCTTTTAATTTATATATAGTTTTTGTATTTTTAGTGTTATCATATGCATAAGTAGAATTTAAAAGTAACTGTTCATTTTCTTTGTCGTATAAATATATAACAGCAACATTAATATGATTTATATATTTAGAAAAAAAGTTTAAAGTTGTATCTGTAATTTCTTTTGTTGTATTTGCTTGAATATATAGTTGATTTAGTTTTCTTATACCATCTTTTATCCATAGTTGATTATTTTCATTTTCAATAGTTACTGATACATCTTTAATACCTTCATTAATAAACTGAGACATATTACCTATTTCATCAAATCTTTTAATTTCAATAAATTTAATATCTTTTTCTTCACCTTTTAAATATAAAAAGAAATGTTTTAAATAATGTTGGAAGTTATTAAGTGGTTTGTTTATAATACTTCTAATAAAACTAAGTGAAATAAATAAAAATATAATAACAAGTATAGAAGTAGTATAAATCATAAATTGAATTATTTGTTGAACTGGTTCTAATACTTCATCTTTATTTATTTCTGCAACAATAGCCCATGTTACATCTTTTTTTCCAAATGGATGAACAACATGATACACACTAAGTACACTATCACCTTGTTCATTTTTTATAATATGATGAGATCTTTTTGTATCACCATTCATTACAGCTTCTATAGATTTTGTTCTTATCTCTTTTAGTCCAATAGTAGTGTGTAGATCTTTGATATTTTTATCATTTATTTTATCAATAAATCTTGAATTTGTTCTCATTTTATAATCACTACCTACAAGGTAAGCTTCACCAGTTTCTCCTAGACCTGCTTTTTTATAATTTTTATCAAATTGCATAATATTTGTAAATTGATCACTTGGTAATTGAAATGCTAATACACCAATTTTTTTATTGTTAAAATATATAGGTGTAGATATAAATGATGCTGGTTTATTATAACTAGGTTCATAAGGATAAAAATCTTCAAAAGCAATTTGACTTTGTTTTAAGAATTTAGCTTTTTTAAAAGCTTTTGCTAAACCAGATTGTGAGTAAGGACCACTTATTAAGTTTGTAGCAAAATCTTTTTCTTTAAAAGATGAATAAATAATATTACCATGTAAATCTATTAGAAAAATATCATATAAATTAAATGTTTTTAATAGATTATTAAAAATAGGATGAAATATTCTATGATTATTTATATATGTTAGATGGTATTTACTATTATCTACCATATAGTTCTTTTCACTTATTTTAGATGGATTATCTATAATAAATATTTTTTGAGCAATCATTGCATTTAATGATTCTGGTATATAATATTTTGTTTGTAATTTTGGTTCTACATTAGGAATATCAAAATCAATTTTATTTACATAATTAATATTGTAGTCTAGTATTAACTCTTTTTCAATATCATCTTTATACATAGTTGTTTCATTCTTAATATTATGAAATGAAGTTTTAAATGAGTCTAAAGCTATAATAGTTTGTGGATTTTTAGCTGTTATTGTTAAAATATTTTTTATAGTATTAAAATACTTTTTTAATTCAGCATGTTTTGTAAATTCAATTGTTTCTAATTGTTCAAATTTATCATTTATTTGTGTTTCTTGTGATTTTATTGTAACAACATATGCTAAGATACTAGCTAAACCTATAAGTGAAAAAAACATTATAGCTATTAGTTTGTGTTTTATTGATATATTTTTAAACATTGCTCTTCTTTAAAATTTATTATTTTGTTGATGATAAGATAATATATTTGTCATCATATTTATTCTTTGATCAAAGCTACTAATTAATGCTCTTTCATTAATAGTATGATCACCATCACCAAATGGACCAAATCCATCTAATGTTACTACATTACAAGAAGCTACATGATTTGCATCACTAACTCCACCTCTTTGTTCAGTTAATATTTTTTCATTTGTAATAGACTCTAGTTTTTTAATAAAATCTAATTGTAGATTATTTTCTTCCATTACATCTCGTTGGATTAATCCATCAAGTGTACAGATTGTACCTTCTACATATGATTTATTTGTAATATCATCTAAAGCTTTTAAAAGTCTAATTTTTTCACTATTTAGTTTGTATCTTATTTCAAGCAGTAGTTCACAAGATGGACTAATAGTGTTTGCTCCTATTCCTCCACTTATTTTTCCAACATTAACTGTAGTGCCAAGTTCTAAATTTGTTAGTTTTGTAAGCTCTTGAAGTTTATAACTAGCTTCAAGGTTTGCATTTATACCATTTGTATAAGATGTTCCTGCATGAGCAGCTTTTCCTTTGATATTTATAGTATAAGTTCCTACACCTTTTCGCGCCGTTACAACTTCTAGGTTTTTTCCAGCAGCTTCAAATACAAAACAATAATCATAATCTTTTGCTAATTCTAAAGTGATAAATTTACTATCATCACTTCCAGTTTCTTCATCACTTACAAGTAAAAAATCAATATTATAAATAGAATTATTTTGTTTATATATATTTCGTAAAGATTGAAGAGCTACAATATTCCCACCTTTCATATCGCAAACACCAGGTCCATATATATAAGTGTTATCATTTGTAAATGTTTCAAATGTATTTGGTGCAAAAACAGTATCATTATGACCTAAAAATAAAATCTTATCACCATCTTTTTTAGGTGATTTAAATAGTTGATGGTTTCCTATATCTTCTCTTTTATATGTTACAGTTTCAAAACCTAAACTTTCCATCCACTCTTGCATTTTTGATGCAACTTTATTTACACCATCTTTATTTTTTGTATAAGAATTTATTTTACATATTTGTTCTAAATCTTTTAGATAATCCATTTTGTACCTTCATTAATTATTTATCATAATATAATAATAAATGATAGTCTTATTTATCTTAAATGTAAATTTATTGTACACAAAAAAAGGAGGCTAATTGTTAGCCTCCTTTTTAAAATAACTTATAAAATATAATTATGAGTTTCTTTTTTTACCTGCAATTATTCTTCTTAGAGCATTTAATCTAATAAATCCTTCTGCATCTTTTTGATTATATACTTCATCTTCTTCAAAAGTAGAGTGTTCTTCAGAATATAAAGACATATCAGATTGTCTTCCAACTACTTCTACATTTCCTTTGTAAAGTTTTAGTTTTACTTCACCTTGAACAAATTTTTGTGTTGTATCAATAGCTGCTTGCATCATTTCTCTCTCAGGAGAGAACCAGAACCCATTATAGATAAGTTCTGCATATTTTGCAATCATACCATCTTTCATATGTGCTTCTTCTCTATCTAAACAAATAGACTCAATAGCTCTATGAGCTTTTAGCATAATAGTTCCACCTGGAGTTTCATAACAACCTCTAGCTTTCATACCTACAAATCTATTTTCAACAATATCTATTCTTCCAATACCATGTTTATTTCCATATTCATTAAGAGTTCTTAGTATTGTAGCTGGACTCATCTCTTTTCCATTTATAGAAATAGGATCTCCATTTTTATAACCAATAGTGATGTATTCTTTTTCATCTGGTGCAGTTTCAGGTGAATTTGTCCATAACCACATAGACTCTTCTGGTTCATTCATAGGATTTTCTAAGTGTAAACCTTCATAAGATATATGAAGTAAGTTCGCATCCATAGAATATGGGCTAACTGTAGGTTTACCATTTTCATCTAGATGTTTTGCATCAATATCAATACCATGTTTTCTAGCATAAGATAAAAGTTTTTCTCTAGAGTTTAGATCCCACTCTCTCCATGGTGCAATAACAGTAATATCAGGATTTAATCCTAAGTAACCAAGCTCAAATCTTACTTGATCATTACCTTTTCCAGTTGCTCCATGAGATACAGCATCTGCACCCATTTTATTTGCAATTTCAATTTGTTTTTTAGCAATTAGTGGTCTTGCAATTGAAGTACCTAGTAAATACTCACCTTCATAGATTGCATTTGCTCTAAACATTGGGAAAACATAATCTTTTACAAACTCTTCTTGAATATCTAAAATAAAGATATTTTCAGGTTTGATTCCATTGTCAAGTGCTTTTTGTCTTGCTGGTTCTACCTCTTCACCTTGACCTAAGTCTGCTGTAAATGTAATAACTTCAGCTTTGTATTCTTCTTGTAGCCATTTTAATATAACAGATGTATCTAATCCACCACTATATGCTAAAACTACTTTTTTAACTTCTTTTTTGCTCATATTTTCTCCAATAAGATATTGTATATTTTTGCTATTATATCTAAATAATGATATAAATTTTATTTAATCATATCTAAATTGAGATATATTTTTTATATTAATTTCTTTTTTACAAATAATACTATAAATACCTTTTGATAAAAGTGCATTTTTTAAACCATCTCCAATCTCTTTTGAAAATAGATAATTGATATTATGTTGTAAAGCTAATTTTGGAATCTCTTTTGCTGGTTTATATTTTGTATTATTACAAATATTTAAGATAACTTCTTTTGATATAATTTCTTGATTTTTGATATGGTAAATATGAAAATATTTTGAAATAACAACACTATTTGTGATATTTGTTTCGTCATCACTTGGAACCATTATTAAATAATCAGTTTTATTATCTTCTATTTTTAAGTTTGCACCACTTATTAAAGTCATAGTAACTTTTTGTCTTGCATTTTTTATTATTTTTGAAAATGTTGCTCTTGATACACCCATAGCATTTGCAGCATCTGCTTGGTATAGCTCTTTTGAATCCATTAAATATAAAGCTTCCATCTCTTCTGCTAAAAGATGAATAGTATCGCTATTTTCATTTTTTGTGTAAAATTCTTTATATTTTGGTTTAAAATGTATTTTTCTTTCTAATTTTATTCTTCCCATAAACATATTATATCATAAATTTTAGCTAAATTTAATTGACATATGCCATCAATAATGATATATTTCTGTCATATGTCAATTAAATTAAAAAAGGATTAAAATGAAATTAGCAATACCAGTAAAAACAAACAAAGAAAACCCAGCAGTTTCTCCATTATTTGGAAAAGCAAAATGGTTTGCAATAGTAGAAAATGGTGATATAACAATAGTGAAAAATGAACAAGAAGGTGGTCATGCTGTTATACAATGGCTTTATGATATGGATGTAGATGTAATATTAGCTCAACAATTAGGAGCTAATCCATATATGATTATTAAAAAACTAGATATAAATCTTTATCATACAGGATTTGAAAGAATTTTATTAGATAAATTATTATGGAAGTTTGAAAATGATTTATTAACAATACTAGATGATACAAATATACATGAGGTGATTAATCATCATGAAAAAAAACACCCAGCACACGATGAAGAACACCACCATCATTAATAAAGTTTTATCTTTCTATATAGAAGGATTCAAAAATATGAAAGTTGGAAAAAGTTTATGGCTTTTAATAGCTGTAAAACTTTTTATTTTATTTGTAGTTATTAAATGGTTATTTTTTCCAAACTATTTAAAAGAAAATTTTACAAATGATAAACAAAGAAGTGAATATATACTTCAACAATTAACAAAAAAGGACAATTAATGGAAGCATCTGATTTATTAACAGACTGGTCAAGAGCGCAGTTTGCATTAACAGCACTTTACCATTGGCTTTTTGTACCACTTACACTAGGACTTACATTTATAGTTGCTATTATGGAATCTATATATGTAAAAACAGGAGATATTTGGTGGAAAAAAACTACAAAGTTTTGGATGAGTTTACTTGCAATTAACTTTGCAATAGGATTAGCTACTGGTATTATTATGGAGTTTGAGTTTGGTACAAACTGGTCAAATTACTCTTGGATAGTAGGAGATATATTTGGAGCACCTTTAGCAATAGAAGGGCTAATGGCATTTTTTATGGAATCAACATTTTTTGCTGTTATGTTTTTTGGTTGGGATAAGGTTAGTGCTAAAATGCACCTTACATCAACTTGGTTGGTTGCAATTGGTTCAAATCTTTCTGCACTTTGGATATTAATAGCAAATGGTTGGATGCAACATCCTGTTGGTATGAAGTTCAATCCTGATACTGCAAGAAATGAGATGGATAATTTTGCACAAGTTATTTTCAATCCAAATGCTGTAAGTAAATTTTTACATACAGTAAGTGGTGGTTATGTTATGGCATCACTATTTGTTATGGGAATCTCTGCTTGGTATTTACTAAAAAAACGAGATATATTATTTGCAAAAAGAAGTATAATTGTAAGTGCCTCTTTTGGTCTTATAACTTCAATTTTTTTAATAGTATCAGGAGATGAATCTGCATACAATGTAGCACAAACTCAACCTATGAAATTAGCAGCTATGGAAGGACTATACCAAGGTAAAACAGATGCAGGAATTGTAGCTGTAGGAATACTAAATAGTAAAAAAGAGGTTGATAATAATGAAGAGCCATTTTTATTTGAAATAGAAATACCAGAAGCTTTATCATTTTTGGCATATCATAGTACAGCTGCTTATGTACCTGGAATTAAAGATTTAGTTTATGGAAATAAAGATAAAGGTATTTTAAGTGTAAAAGAAAAAATGGCTCAAGGAAAACTAGCTGTAAATGCTCTTAGAACATATAAAGATGCTAAAAAAATAAATGATACAAAAACAGCACAAGCTGCCCTAAAAGTTTTTGAAGAAAATCAAAAATATATGGGATATGGATATTTAAAAAATGAAAAACAAGCAATACCAAGTGTAGCACTTAGTTTTTATAGTTTTCATACAATGGTTACTTTAGGTAGTTGGTTTTTATTATTGTTTATTTTAGCATTATATTTTACACTAAAAGAAAAACTACAAAATAATAAATGGTTATTGTATTCAATGCTATTTACAATACCATTAGGTTATGTTGCTCAAGAAACAGGTTGGATAGTAGCAGAAGTTGGAAGACAACCATGGGCTATTCAAGATATGCTTCCTGTTGGTATGGCAACTTCAAATGTTGCATCAAGTTCAGTACAAGTTACATTTTGGTTATTTGCAATATTATTTACAGGACTTTTAATAGCTGAAGTAAAAATAATGCTTACACAAATCAAATTAGGTGTGAATGGAGAATCAAAAGATGTATAATTTATATGATTTACAACAATATTGGTGGTTATTAGTTAGTGTTATTGGTGCATTTTTTGTGTTTATGATGTTTGTTCAAGGTGGACAAACATTATTAAATACTATTGCAAAAAATGAAGATGAAAAAGATTTGATTATAAACTCACTTGGAAGAAAATGGGAGATAGGATTTTCTTCTTTAGTTATGTTTGGTGGAGCATTATTTGCAGCATTTCCACTTTTTTATGCTGTTAGTTTTGGTGGGGCATATTATGTATGGATGGCAATATTATTTTGTTTTATAATACAAGCTGTTTCATATGAATATAGAAAAAAACCAAATAACTTTTTTGGACAAATTTTTTATGAAAAATTATTATTTATAAATGGAAGTTTAGGAATATTTTTAATAGGAGTTGCTTTAGGTACACTTTTTACAGGTGGAAATTTTGAAGTAAATGATATGAATTTATCTCATTGGACAAATCCCTATTATGGTCTTGAGGCTTTATTAAATCCATTTAATGTTGTATTTGGTTTAGTATTAGTTTTCTTATCAAGAATACAAGCATTATTATATTTTTATAATAGCTTAGATAATGAAGTAATACACAAAAGAATTATAAGTATTTTAAAAAGAGAATTTTCTATATTTTTACCATTCTTTTTACTTTTTGTAGTTAGTTTATTGTTGTTAAATGGATATTCATTTGATCCAAATACAAATAAGATTTATATTCAATCATACAAATTTTTGAATAACTTTTTACAAACACCAATATTATTAATAACTATACTACTAGGGGTGGTATTATTTTTATATGCTATATATAATACACTTGCAAAAAAACAATCAAATTCTATTTGGTTTTTAGGTATCGGTACTATTATGATTGTTACAAGTATTATGATGAGTTTAGGGGTAAATTATACAGTAATATATCCATCAATTAGTAATATTCAAAGTTCACTTACTATTGTAAATAGTTCAGGAAGTTTATATACACTAGAGGTTATGAGTGTAGTTTCACTTTTAGTTCCAGTTGTACTTGGATATATTATAGTAGTTTGGAGATCTATGGATAAAACAAAATTAAGTATTGATGAAGTTAAATCAGATCATCACCATTATTAAGGAGAAAATATGGAATATTTAGGCGAAATACTATGGTATATAAGTTTACCAATTATGATTTATGGTGCATATAGATTTGTTTTATTTAACTTAAAACAATTTGATAATATAAAATAGTATAATACTAAAAAGGAAAAATTATGATATTTGATTTAAGTAAAGATACAAAGCTAAATGAAAACTATAAACTTATGGCACAAACAATTTTACCAAGACCAATTGCATGGGTGGTTACAAGTAACAATGGAGTGATTAATATCGCTCCATTTAGTTATTTTATAGGCCTTTCAAGTGAACCTGCAAGTGTTTTAGTAAGTATTGGGCATAAAAGTGATGGAACACCAAAAGATACACTTAAAAATATAAGAGATACACAAAAATGTACAATTTGTATGGTTGAGCAAAAAGATTTAGAAAAAATGCACTTTAGTTCAAAACAACTAGATAAAGATATAAGTGAAGCTGAATATTTTGATATTGAAACTACAAGTATAAATGATGAGTATCCTCCTATGATAAAAGGAGTACCTAGTGCATATTTTTGTACATTTAATCAAGAAATAGATTTAGGAAATAGCTCTACTATACCAGTAGTTTTAAATGTAAAAGAGATATATGTAGATGATAAAAATATTATTGATAAAGAAAAATTAACTATATCTTTTGACCCAGTAGCTAGAATAGGAAAAAGTTATGCTTTTTTAGGTGAAGAGATACCAGCACCTATTATAAAATAAAAGGAAATAAAATGCTAAAAAAAATAATGCCACTAACAGCTATCATATCATTAAGAATGTTAGGATTGTTTATTGTTTTACCTGTATTATCTGTATATGCACTAGATATGCCAAATTCAAGTCATACAATGGTAGGAATAATAATTGGAGGATATGCAATAACTCAAATGTTATTTCAAATACCATTTGGAATGGTAAGTGATAAAATAGGAAGAAAAAAGACAATAATATTTGGGCTTATTATTTTTGCATTAGGTTCTTTTATTGCAGCTATTGCAAATGATGTTTATGTACTTTTAATAGGAAGATTATTACAAGGTGCAGGGGCAATTGGTTCTGTTATAACAGCAACTATTAGTGATATAGTAAGAGAAGAAGAAAGAAGTAAAGCAATGGCAATAATGGGAGCTAGTGTTGGTTCATCATTTGCTCTTTCAATGGTTGCTGGTCCTGCTATTGCTTCTAGTGTTGGTGTTCCTGCATTATTCTTTTTTGTTAGTTTTTTAGCAATATTTTCAATATTTATATTAATCAAGTTTGTACCAAATCCACCAAAAATAAAACATACATATAACCAAAATGATAAATTTAAAATGTTTGATAATAAAGATTTAATGAAAATGAATTTTACAAATATGATAGTAAAAGGTCTTATGACTTTTGCATTTATGATTATACCTATAGTTTTAACAAAAACTTATGATTGGCAAATGAATGAACTATATAAAATATATCTTCCAGCAATGGTAGTAGGTTTGGCAACAATGGGACCAGCAGCAGTTTTTGCTCAAAAAAAAGGTAAATTTAAACTTATTTTATTGTTAGGAATTTTATTTTTAGCTATTGCATATTTTGTAATAGGGATGAGTTCTACATATATGATGTTTAGTGTAGGAGTTATATTGTTTTTTGTTGGGTTTAATTTACAAGAACCAATTATGCAATCACTTGTAAGTAAATATGCAAAAATTCACCAAAGAGGTACAGTATTAGGTATATTTAATAGCTTTGGATATTTTGGTACATTTATAGGTGGATTTATAGGTGGATTATTATTAGATATTACAACACTAAG
>Ga0256828_1002458_pt1 | contig 11023 bp, 9 predicted proteins | sample CV88metaG_FD_185993 | JGI IMG/M metagenome (GOLD analysis project Ga0256828, IMG submission 185993) | Hydrothermal vent microbial communities from East Pacific Rise, Pacific Ocean - CV88 | ecosystem: Environmental > Aquatic > Marine > Hydrothermal vents | place: Pacific Ocean: East Pacific Rise... | reverse complement strand
CTCTTTTTTAACATTACTACAACTAAAAGAAGGCTTATAAAACTTTACTTCGTTTGCTGTGAGAGTAATACTCAGGAGTATACTTATAATTAAAACTATTTTTTTCATCTCACGCAACCTTTTGTAGAGTATCTATAATTATATCTTGTTTAATTGGTTTTTTAATAATGGTTATTATTTGATTGTATGATAGGATGAAGTTGGACATAATTTGACCTCTGGAGTATTTTTATGTAATAGGCTTTTATATAGAAAATACTTTTATATATAAAAACCTATTTCGGGATTTCCCCCGAAATAGAATTGAATAAAAGCTTAGGTGCTTACGCGCCTACGCCTACTCTCCAATCATCTTCACCAGATGTACTTGCAGTTTCGTGTCTCCATGAAACTTTTCTATAAGAAAATGAAACTTTTTCAACTGGTACTACTTGTGCAGTTCCAGCTTCTTCTTGAGCAGCCATTGTTGCTTCCATATCAGTAATTACTGCATCTTCAAGTACCATAGTATAGTAATGTTCAGGCTTACCTGCATATGAAGTTCTGTACCATTTAAGTTCAACTTTTGTTAAAGTTTCACCTGTTGTTAGTGCATTATATAAAAGAGGTGAACTTTTATCTATCATTTTCGTAACGATTAACGGGTTATGTGTTCTTTGACCTGTTGGTTGACCTGTAGTTGTATTACGTGGTACCATAATATTGTGAGTAAATGCTTTTACCATTGTTTCATCTTCGTGACCGTTTTGGTAAATATTACCTACTGATTCTGGTGTTGTTGCACCCTCGGTAATTTTACCTTGTGTGCTACCTTCGATTGACATATATACTGGATTATCCATTTTATTCCTTTGTTAAATTTAAGTTAAATTATAACTAAAATTATAGTGTAAATATTTTTATTAGTTATTTTTCATATTAAAAATATTATTATGTTTCTTTCTTACTCACTTTAATACATTCTAATAAAGAAAGTTGAAAACGGACGAAAAAAGGTATATTTTTATCGCGTAATTTTGGACTATATTGAAGTGTACTAACAAACCATGAACGTTGTAAAAATGGTATTTTTCGTAATAATTTAGGGTCTAATTTTTTTTCTTTAAGCTCAAGAGGTGAATTTTTAAAAGGTAGCTCATTAGTATAGAGTTCAAAAAGAACACAGGCTAAAGAGAAAAGATCTGTTTTAATTGAAGGTATTTCTCCTTTCAAAATTTCTGGTGCTGTATAACGAGGATTATATGCATTTATCTTTTTATAATCTAAATGAAAATCTTTTTTGGCTTTTAAATTTTGTGATATACCAAAATCAAATAATTGCGAGAATCCATTTGATGAAACCATTATATTTGTTGGATTAATATCAGCATGTACGATACCAAGAGAATGAATATACATTATACTTTTATACATTGAAAGTGCAATATTTTCTTTTACCGTTTTACTTATGCTATGAAGTGGAATATTCATTAAAAGATCTCCATTCAATTTTTGCATAACTAAATACGCTAACGTACTTTCTTCATCAATACCAAAATCCACAACTTTTACTATATGATCATTTCTAAGCATATTTAAAAGTGAGTATTCAGAGTAGACAAATGCTGCCATATCTTTTTTTGTTGCTACTTCTTGCAACGGTAGTTTGATAACTAAATCTCTTGTATCGTCAAAATATTGTGCATATATATCGGTAGCTTCATAAACTTCACTTAAACCACCTTCACCAATTTTTTTAGCTAATGTATAACGATTATTTAACATACGATTACCTAAAAGAATCTCTTTTTGTCTCTTCTCTAAAATTTCCATTAGTAAACACCAATTAAAGTTGCAGTTAGATTATCATCAGCTTTACCAGATAAAACTTTTTTACTCATAAGGTTCATTCCATCTTCTAAGGGTTTTGATTGCATACCCTCTTGAATCATTTGATTTGATAAATTATCATAAAAACCATCACTACAAAGTAAAAAGACATCTCCCATATAGATTTGAAATTTTTTTACTTCCAAAGAGAGATCTCCCGGTGCACATAAAGCACGTGTAAGTGCCTTCCGCTGTTGACCATTTTCACCTTGAATATTTTTTGCATGATCTTGTGTCACCATAGAAAGCATATTATTTCTATATATATAACATCTACTATCCCCAGAGTGTATACTAGCCGCTTGCTCTCCATCTATAAGTAAAAGAACTAAAGTTGTACCAATAACAGACTTACCTCCAAGTTTATGTACTTTTTTTTGTAAAATTCTATGTATATTATAAAACTGAGTTGTTATAGCATCTATTTTTTGTTCAAAACTACCTTTTAATTCAACTTGTTCAAAAATATCTGTAACTAAATGTGAAGCAAAATTTCCTTCTTGATGTCCACCCATACCATCACATACAATCCATAAACCAGAATCGTCATCACTAAAATATGCATCCTCGTTATTCATCCGAATATGTCCCGGATGAGTAAAAGAGTGACTAAGGCAAGCCATTATAAACCACTCTCAAGTTTAAATCTTTTAAGAGGATTGTTCTTCGTAAAAATTTTAGCAACTCGACCAGATAGATTACAAGATCCTTTATAATATTTTTGTCTATACTCAAAAATTATAGAATCTGTACCATATCGTATTTGATAATTTTTAATAGTAAAGTGATCAAGAAGTTTAAAAAATCCCCATGCACCTTCTTCTGAAATTTCAACAATTCTTTTGTTTTGTAAATTATACATATCAAATTTTGCTATATTATTTTGACTCTCAGGTGGCCAAACAACTTTACGTGATTTAATGGGTCCATGTGCATAAGCAATATAATTTTCATCATAATGAAGTTCCATCAGAGAAAGTTTACGCCCTAATGAATATGGTTTTATATAAAAGTAAGTTCCTAAAAAATCACCCTTACTTGTAAAAAATATTTTACGTATACTCTCTGCTTTTATTATAGCATTCATAAAATTTTTATTTATATACATACTGCTTCCATCTATAGTTCTATATCTATATCTACCACTATGTGGATCAAATTTCACAAAAGAAGCAACATATGTCTGATAAAAAGTGTCTAAAATACCATTCTTTTTAAAAAATTCTTCAAAGTCTTGTGGACGTATATCATTTTTACGGCTTTTCTTGAATAAAGGATATCGTCCTTTAATCTTATCTTGATAATAATTCAATACATCTAGTCGAAATTGACTATTAATGTATTTTTTAGTTCGTGTCAATAGATATACCCAATCATTTTTTAAAGCTCTTTTAAACCATCTATCTACTGGTCTTGGCAATGGTGATATTTGCATAACTATTGGTTCATGACGACCTGCAATTCTATCAATAACGATATTATACGCATCTTTTTCAGGAGTCACTGAACCATAGATAGCTGTCATTTCTTGATAAACATTATTTAACTTTAACATCGCTGTAGCAAGTTTTGGTGTTGGTCTATTATTATCATCCAAAAGACGATTATATCTTGAGAAATAATCTCTAATATTTTTAACACTTGTATTGTTTGTAATCTTCTCTGCTTTTTCTATAGCATTTTGTGAAGCAATAGAAGCTGCTTGTCGATTTTTCAGTGTTTTTTCTGCTTTCATTTGTAATTTTTCAGCAGGTGTATATATCATGGTATTTTCTTTTAATGCTTGTAATACTCCAATAATAGGTGATGTTCCAGAAGTAAGCACAGTTAATTGATTATTTATTTCAGAAATTGATTTATAATCAGGTACTCTCAAAGCACTTAAAGCTTGCATCCAATATTTTTTATAATCAATAAAATAATAATTTTGTACTTTTGCATACATTTCATCAAGTTCTGAATCACTTAACTGAGTAGAATAACCTACAACCCAATTATTAGCAACTAAACGTTTTATAAGATCTTTACCATCTGCAATAATAACTTTTTCAAAACCTTTTTTTGTATAAAATCCAGGAATTGTATAATCACTTCCTTCAAAGGCAGAGGCATAAGAACCCAATGCTGTAGAAAATCTAAAATCAACAAGATTTTTTTCTTTTGCTTCATCTTTCAACTCTTTATAGACCAATGCTTCATGCCCAAATTCTAGAAGATGTTTACGTGCTAAAGCTAATACGTCTTTACTTAATTTATATGGTTTAAACCCATAATGTAATAAATTAGCAAAATGTTTATTTAAATCATTTTGAGTGTCATTCATATTAGGATATAAATGAGACCAAGCTGTTGACATCCATGCTTGTAAAAATTCATTATCTCGTCGTTTTTCATTATTTAACATGGAATAAGCTTTAGTACTTTCCCATGTTAAATCATAATCACCTATATTAGCTTTTATTTGACCTTCCATAAATCTTGCAATACGAGGTAATAGAACATCTTCTAAAGCCTCCCTATAAAGAGCATCAACTATTTTATTTCTATCAGAAACCTTGTAATATGCGATTTGCCAAACTTTATCATCCATATCCTCTTGATTTATTTGCTTTAATTTATAAATTTTATTTAAACTAATTAATGCTTCTTTAAAATCCATTTCTGAAGTTAATTGAGCACGAGTTTTTTCATAGCTTGACATTGCCTTTTGTGTATTATCTAACAAATCAAGTCTACTATTAAAATCTTGTATCCAATATATAGTAGCTATTGCAACAATTAAAACAGAGGCTGCTATAGCACCTATATGTTTTAAACGTAGATTCTTTTTATAATTAGTATCCATCTTAATGATATCTGCTTCAGGAAAGATAATATCAGAAAGAAGCTTTTGAATAAACATACCTTTTTTAGGTTGCATTGAAGCTAAAGAACTCTCTTCAAACTCTTGTGCTTGTGAAAAATCATTATTTGATGGAACAGATGTAAAATAAATACCACGAAGCATAAGAGGTTTACGATAACGAGTTTGTGCAAAACCAATATCTACAAAAGAATTTAATTTTTCAAATAATACCGTAAATTCATTACAAAATAAAAGGATTTTCGATCGTGCATTTGTATCCCACTCTTTGTTCATTTTATCTAAAACAGAACTATTTAAACGCTGTAATAGTTTTTCGAGTTCTGGTTGAATAACAGATGTATCTATACTTTCAGTTGTATCATCAAATGTAACACCTAGCACTTCATTCTTTTCTACATCACTCAAACTTGAAAAATATTCTGTAAAACCACTTATCTGGTCTGTTTTTGTGACAACTAGATATATAGGCATATTTGAGAGAAAAGCACGTGAAAGTTCATCAAATCTATCACGCAGATCTTTTGCGTATTGCTCTAACTCTTTTTCTGTTTTTGTCATTAATGTATCTACACTAATAGTCAATATAATACCATTAATTGGACGCTTCCATCTTTTTTTACTAAAGAGCTTTAAAAATGATTCCCATAATGCCAGATCTTCATCACTACGATTTGTACTAATATAACTACCAGGCATATCAATAAATATTGCATGTTCTGCAAAATACCATTGAAATGATTCACTTGGTCCATCTTCAGATACACTCCGTTTATCATAGTTAATATTAAGAGGAAAATCTAAACCAGAATTTTCAAGTAATGCTGTTTTTCCTTCAGTCTCAGCCCCAACAACAAGATACCAAGGTAATTCATACCCTGCAATCTGTTTATTTTTATAAATACTTGAGCTCTTAACTATACGCATAGCTTCATTAAAACGTGTTTTTAAATCTTGTACCCTTTGTGCGATAACACCTGAATACTCTTTTTTCTTTTTAAATTGCTTTTTAAAATTTCTAATTTTCTCTTTTACTTCATCTTTGACAACAAGAGCATATAATAATACTCCAAAAATAACTAAAAAAAAGAATGTAATCGAGATCAATAATCTTAATGTTAAACTCTCCAAAGAGTCAAATAAATAAGGTGATACAAACACTATTAATAATGCTATAAGAAAAGCAACTGATATTATCCAAAAAAAAGTATTTTTAAACAGTGAAGTTCCTGATTTACTCATTTAAATCCTTTATTACCATAACCTTTGGTGGTTTATTTGTTGGTGCTGACATTGCAGGTCTCAACTTATCCGATTCTATTGGAACTGCTACTGTTTCATGTAAATAAGTATTATATTTATTTTTAAATATTTCCAAGACTTTATCTTCCTTTGCAGCTAATGAAAATGTTAATAATCCATAAACTAATGATAATAGTATAAGTATACTCGCAGCAACTATTTTATAAGATGTTTTATAAAATATATGATTACGCTCTGAAGAAGCTTGTTGTTTTTCATAAAAATCTTTACTTTCACGTAGATTCATCATTTTCATCTGTTTATACAAATTTTCACGAATGGAATCTAACTCCATCTTACCTCTATTCTGAATTCTATATTTTCCTTCAAATCCAAGAGAAAGACAAATATACATTAATTCTAATAAATCAATATATTTTGCAGGAGCCTGAAGTAGTTGATTTAAAATTTCAAAAAACTTATCTCCACCATAAGTTTCGTTATAAAAATGACCTAAGAGACTAGAATTAGCCCAATTATTATCTTTTCCCCAATATGTTGCTCCAATCATTTCATCACAAAATGTACATAAAACATACCTAGCAAGAAGAACTTCTGAGTTTTCTATACCTTTTTTTCCAGCAGCATCTGTAAAATATTCAATTTCTTGTATTAAAATATTTCGTACCTCTTCTAAAGTACCAATATCATAAGAATTTTGCAATATATCTATTTCTCTAAAAATATTTGAAGAAAGTGCTAAAAGATAATTATCACTTCCTTCATATGTCTTTTCATTTGTATGCTCACGTACACGTGAAACAACAGCACTTTTAAAGTCAGCATAGGACTCTTGCTGTTGATTAAAACTTGTCAAGCTATCACTATTTTGTGACATGGGGACAAGCATTGTCTTATTTGCATCTGTACTCATATATTATCTCTCCATTTTAATCGTTACGTATTGCCCAAAGGGTATATTCAACATTAGGTAACTCTCCAGAAAGGTGAAAAGCAAATCCACCTGAACGTTTTAATTTTACTTTATCTTCATCTTGTAATTCTACTTTAAAATAGAGGTAGTTTACTTTATATGGAATTTGTCTTGGGGCAGTGGCAAGTGCTTTTAATTTATAACCACCTAAATGATAATTAACTAAATCTCGTATTGTTTCAATACTACCCATTTTTAAATTTGATAAGAGTAATTTTTTTAACACATCATCTTCTAAATCTGCTTTAATTGCAAAAACAAAACTAGAGTTTGTTATGATTGATTTTTCTGCAATTTGAACAGTGTATATTCCATATTTTTGTTTTTGAACAGGCAGTGCAATACTATTTTGTTCTAAAACCATACTCAACATATCGTTTAACTCTGCAATTATTTTTCTAAAACTCTCACCCTGATGTTCATGATCATATAAAAATGGTTCTAAAATTCTTTTCTCTTTTTTCATAAATATTGCAAGTTCACCTACTAATGACGTTAATTCTAAAAATAACTCATTAGGATGAATTTTATCTTGTGTAAAGTAATAGTGTAAACGGCTCTGTGCTTTATTTAAAAGTTGCAACATTAAATAATCACCTAATTCAGTAGCTTGCACAGTTGTATCACTCAATTTTTGAGATAATTTTTCTATTCTATATGAGAGAGTACTAACCAATTCATTCATTTTAGATAAAAGCTCTTTAGCAGCATGTAAATGCAAAAAAGTAGGCATATACTCTTCATCCATACTTACCGAACCACTAGCACTTATATCTCCAATATTTCCTATTTTTATCTTTACATATCCTTCATTAACATCATCTTCAAGCAGAAGTTTAAAGTTATATCGAGCACACAAAATATCTGTTTCACTACTTTCTCCTACATTAGTGTTAGGCAATGATTCTACTGTTTGAGCTACATAACGTGTTAATCTATTTTTTTGATCTTCATAATGAATTTCATCACTATTCTGTATTGTAATAGGAAGTGCTAAATAGAGAGATTTTAAATTATCTTCTGCTTTTAACTCTAAACTCAATGCATCTATTTTAGCATCAACATAAAAGAGTGTACCATCTGGCATAATACCCGATGCATGATTTATAACTATTTTACCACTAGAGAGATAATGTGTATCAATTTGAATATTAAAAAAACCCCATCCATTAACACTTAATTCTTTAGTACGCAACATTAATTCATCAAGAAAATATCTATTATCTTGTTGAAAATGTTGAGGACGCATAAACATCCCCTCTTGCCATACTACCTTTTGTTGCATTATTTAATTTCCTTAATTTGATTCTTATCTATTCCCAATTCAACATAATTATAAGATTTATCTTTTAAGTTAACAACATATCGCCATGTAGAATTTGAGTCAAGATTTCTAAAACTTCCAATTATCCCTAAAAATTTAGCCTTATCATCAAATAATATTTTATATGTTTGTTCTTCATTTGGAACAATAATATGTTCATTCTGTGAAATCAAATCACTACTCAATTTATCTTTTGCATTATCAACAATAGTCCAATAATCTAATTTAGAAAATTGTTCAGCTGAATCAAGTTCATAAAAATGTAGCATAAGAGGAGAAGCAATCTTATCATTGTCTAAATTAATATCATTATGACTCTTAATTACTAAATCTAAATGTGTAGGTTTACTAGCACAAGCACTCATTATAAACAATGTTGCAATAAGCATAATTGTTGCTACGAATTTTTTCATATTTCTTCCTTTAAATTTTATCTCGGGTTTGGGCTGTTTGTAACTTTAGAGAATAAGATATATTTTCATACTCTTTTTTAAACTCATCCTGAATCATTGCAATCCCTTCTTCTGTATTCTCATTTAGAATATCAAACATATCTACATATGCTCTCCACATCAATTGTTGTTTTGGAAGGACTCCACGTAAAGCTCCAGTCGATTCAAAACGATGTTCTAGATTTTTTGGTGAAAATTTAGATAGTGTGATATTCATCAAATTTTTACTTGATCTATGAAGTGCTATTGAATGTGTATTTAATTCAGAAAACGATTTATCTATAGCTGTTGAAACATTCATCATACCTAACGTTCCACCACTATTTTTCTTTTGTAGAAGCTCTGTTGCAGATGAACCTAATCGAACAGGATTATTAGAGTTCATATCTAAATGAGCTGTAGATAAATGTAAATTTTGTTGTATTTTATCTTTAATTTCAAGTGAATTTTTTAAAGAATCGAGAGTATTATTAATAATATCTCCAAGCTCACCCATTAAGATATCTCTATCTTTTTGTTCCAATGTATTAATCTCTATACCTAATTTAGATTCAAGAATTGCAATAGAAGCTTCAAGGCCTCTTGCTGGCGAAGAGACTACTTTAGTTTCTTTTATATTTTTTGGCACCTCTTCTTTATAACTGGGGACATTAATATGTTCTTCAAATACAGCCTCTTGAGTTTCAGTCACTTCAACATTTTCATGCTCAGTAAGTGGTTCATCATTGATTATAAAATCTGATATATCAATTTCCGAAGAGTCTTTTTGTTCTAATGATGTAAATTCACTTGATGAACTATTAAATAAGAAATCATCATTTGGGATAATACTATCATTATTTAGAGACACATCAGCTACAGAAGAGATAATATCATCTTCGGTGTAATCATTATTTGAAAAACGAGCTTGAATTTCATGATCCCCTATTATGAAAACATCTGAAGTATTAATTTTAATTGGATGACCTTTTGGAAGTTTTTTATAAGGATTTTTCAAAAAAGTACCATTAGTACTTTCATCTTTTATAAAATATGTTCCTTGTTTACATATAATAGTAGCATGTAAGCCAGATATGTAAGAGTTTTGATCAGTTAAAACCCAATCATTAGTATCCAATCTTCCTATAGTACCTCCATCTTCATTAAAATGGAAATTTTTCTTAGATGGGATATTTTTTCCATTTTTTACAATATCCAATATTAATTCCATCTATTTCACCTCAAGTTTTTTAATTTCAGGTTTTACTTGATAAAGAGGTTTATATTGCTCTTGTATAGGTGCACATCCATTCATTATAATTATTGCTAATACAACTAATAATAATTTCATTGTAGAATCTCCTTTTTATGATTTCGGGCTATTTTTAAGCGTATTAAATCTATTTCTAATAGCTATTTTATCATATTTATCCAAACTTATACGCACAGATTTTAAACTTTTTTTCACAAGAGTAGCATCTAAAATAGTTTTTGACAATATAGGCATAATATTGCTATTTATAATTAAATCAATATTTCTTGCACCGGTATCTAAAGCATTTGATAAAAAGACCAATTTATCCAGAACTGCTTCATCATAACTCATAATTATCTCTTTTGCATTTAATTGTTTCTCAATAAATTTCAGTTTTAATTTAATTATCTCTTTTAATGCTTTATCTCCAAGATTCATATATGGTACGACATTCATACGCCCTAAAAGAGCAGGTTTTAAATATGAAGAAAGTGTCGGAGTAATAGCATTAACAAGCTCTTGCATCTCTATATTTTCACTATTTGAACATATATCTGTAATCTCTTGTGTTGCTAAATTGGAGGTCATAAAAATAACAGTATTTCTAAAATTTATTTCTCTTCCTTCACCATCATTCACGACACCTCTATCAAAAATCTGATAAAAAAGGTTAAGAATATCAGGATGAGCTTTTTCTATTTCATCCAATAGTACTACAGAATATGGTTTTATACGTACAGGATCGGTAAGTTGTCCACCTTCACCATAGCCAACATAACCAGGAGGTGAACCTATTAAACGTGAAACAGTATGTTTCTCTTGAAATTCCGTCATATTTATTGTCGTTAAAAATTTCTCTCCACCAAAAAGTAACTCTGCTACCTTTCTTGCAGTTTCGGTCTTGCCAACACCAGAAGGCCCAACAAGTAAAAATACACCTGCAGGTGCATTTTCATTTTTCATCCCTGCTGTTGCAATTTGAAGATAAGTACTTAAATGATTCAGAGCTTCATCTTGTCCAATAATATTTTCTTGAAGCTTTTGA
>Ga0256828_1002456_pt1 | contig 11033 bp, 15 predicted proteins | sample CV88metaG_FD_185993 | JGI IMG/M metagenome (GOLD analysis project Ga0256828, IMG submission 185993) | Hydrothermal vent microbial communities from East Pacific Rise, Pacific Ocean - CV88 | ecosystem: Environmental > Aquatic > Marine > Hydrothermal vents | place: Pacific Ocean: East Pacific Rise... | reverse complement strand
ATGAGCAAGGTAAAGTTGAATCTGTGCCTTTTCCTGTTTTGAAAGATATGGTTGAAAAGTTTGATATTAATTTAAAATGGCTTTTTTTTGGTGATGGACTGATGATTGATGCCGTTAATGAGAATTTACAGCTAACCCCGTATTATTCTGAGGCATTAGCAATAGCTGATAATGAGTATGAAATAGAAGAGTGTCTTAAAGATTTTACAAAAAGAAAAATTCTTACCAAAATCTTTTCTAAAAATGATAAATTTTTGGATCAATTATTAAATATTATTTTCCCTAAGACTCAAAGACTTATCTTATTTTTATATCGTGTACTTCTATCAATCAGTAAGGATAAAAATAATGAAAACATTACAAGTTATAAAGAATTTTTAATCTCTCAAATAGAAAAATTTGATTTACTCGGAATCAATAATATCGGGCATGCTTTTACAAAATGGGATAAAAATAAACTTATAGCTCTCGTTAATAACCTAAAAGAAGAAGAATGTAAAGTTATTATAGAGGATGCCTCTAAATCTATTAAAATTTTAAAAGAAAATTTAGATTTTTTAAATAAGATAACTTATTAAAGGACTTATTTTAGTCCTTTTCTTTTGCAATATCTGTAAAAACTTACATAACTAATATCAATATTTTCCTTAGAAGTTATAATGTTCCATATGCTCCTTATACTTGCTCCAGTTGAAATCAATTTGATAATCTCATTTTTGTAACGATCTAACACACTAGCTTTTGCCATTTTTACCCTCCATAATTTTTATACTGTCTTCATAATTTCTTCGCATTTGATGAACCTCACTAATAACATAGCCAATAAGACCTCTTAGCTTTCTATCATCTTCCTTATTCATAATCTGTTCAAGCTCATCAATTATGTTTAAAATCAATCTATATGTCTGTGTTTCAGCATCAGCATCTATCTTTTTGAAGTTATCAACCACAATAAGCTTATTAGTAGCCATTCTGCACCTCTCCATAGTAAAATCACTCCTCTAAAAAACCAATCCAGTAACTTGTCAATTATTTGCAAAACATCTCTCCTTTCCCATACCAGAACCAGCATAGATTAACATCATAAATCTCAATAATACTTCTAAGTATTTTATACGACAGTTCATACTGCCCATTTTCCAAATAGCTATAATTGCGTTGCTTCATTCCAATCTTGCTGGCAAACTCTTCTTGCGATAAACCTAAAATTTTACGGATTATCTTTATTTTTTGATGTGCTTCCATATTTGTACCTCACTTTTAATCTCTTTATCTATATTCATAATCTATTACGGAACTATCAAATAGTGGTTTTTTAGTAATTTAACACTAAAGAACCACTAAAAAAACACTAATTTTAGTTTTTACTGCTTTTTTACTACTTTCAGACTATTTTTAGACTAAAATAACACTACTTTTTTAGTAGCTAATTACTAAAACATTTAAGAAATATTGTTTTTGTATTAGAAAAACAATAAAACAACATTAAAGTTTAAATAATTTAAGTGTTTTATTGTTGTTTCATTGAAAAATCAATGAATTAACAATACTATTTTAATAATTTACATACCAGAGCTTTTTGTTCTCATTGATGCTACTATAAACCTATCTACACTTGTATTCATAATTTCGATAGTATCAAATTACTTCGTTTTGGGTATTAAATTGCTTCGCTTTTTTTGCTCTTTTTATACAATAAACTCTATAATTTCACTCAAAAATAGCCGTTTTTAGCCGATAATTGAGTCAATTATGAGGTAGTATCAAATTGCTTCGTTTTTAGGAGAATATATGCCATTTTTGTATATGCTAATTGCTTTATTTGTTTATACATTTGCTACTGACCAGTACAAAGTTTCTGGGGTTTTGTTTGTGTTGGTAGCAGCTGCTTTAGCTGCTACTCACTGGGGGAGTTTTAGAGATGCTGTGAGGGAGTATTTTTAAAAACTCTCCCACTTTTGCTTAAACTCTTTGTCAAAATCATCAAAGCGTCTATCAAAGGCATCTTTATAGACTTTTTTAGTTTTAGGCTGTTGCATCTTAACTGATGCTTTAGATGCAGAGGCGACTGTTGTGTTTATCTCCTCAGACTCATCTTGCAAACTTGATAGTGCATCAAACTGCTTTTGAGCTTTTGTTAAATCATCTCTTTGCTCATTCCATTCTTTGTTAAAATCATCACTCTCTTGGCTGTAGGTGATCAAAACTCTATCGGCAATGATGAGTGAAAATATTGCTATTACAATTCCAAATAACCACTTCATTTTAAAACTCCATCATATCGTTTGTTAAGATGCCATATTTTGTATGGCATAGTGCATCTCCGTTTCTAAGTACCTCTTTTTTACCTTCAAACATACTACATGTCTCTTGCAATTTGAAGTTTAGATACTCCTGGTTTGTTTTACAGATCTTACGAGCATACATCACTTTTTGCTGCTCTTTGTGATTTAAATCTTTGTAACTATGGGAAAAAGCTTTATTACAAGCATCAACAACTGGTGAGGCAGATGCCCCAACCGCTAGAACAACTGTAAGCAGTGAAATCTTTACTATCTTTTTCATCTTCTCCTCCCTAAAAACTGTAACTTGCTCTTAGAAATACAGATTTTTCTGTATAGGCTTGTATCTCATCAAAACCAGCACCAACACTTACAACCAAGCCTGCACCATCTTTTGCACCCATGAAGCTGTTGAAATCATCCATTTGTGTTTTAAACACAACAAGCTCTGCCGTACCTCCAAAATTATCACTATCTGCGACATATCCATCAAAGCTATACTCTCCAATATATGGCAATGATCCAAAATATCTTAGATTGAACATCGGTTTGTTTATAATGATGGTATCTTCCAACTTGACATCTAGTGGAACTCCACCAGCGGCACTTGGAATGAGTACACTTGTTTTTCTAAAAGTATCCCACTCATTATGGAGTAAACCACCACCAAAACCTAAAAACTGGCCACTTCCAAGGTAGTTTGTATAGAGAATGGCACTTTGGATAATTCTCTTATCGCCGTTTATCTCTTTATAACTCATAGTAGAAGAGAGATGCGGTGTGTGGATCATATTAATACCAACCTCTTTATGGCTGTTCGTGCCACCTGCAACATAAACACTACCACCCAATAAACCTTTTTGCTGCACACTCTCTTGTGCCATAACTCCAGTAGAAAGTAATCCTACTGCTACACTTGATAAAACTAAATTTTTGAACATGATGACTCCTTTGTCTAATTTTTTTGTTCGTTCATCTATATTCATAATTTTTTATTTTTTGAAAAAGTAGTATCAAATTGCTTCGTTTTTAGTGGTTTTTTGATAAAATTATTTATAATTATCTGGATATTTAAAGAAAAAAAATTTAATATATAAATATAAAATTTTTTAATTTCATCAGTTTTAAATAAAAGTTATATTAAGGATAAGAATGGGAGTTATTAACAGTACTTTTCAAAATGATATATTAAACAGTATTAAAAATGAGTTTGCTAAATATGGGAAGGACATAGATATTTCAATAGATTTCGGAACAATCTTGTTAGATTATACTAATTGGAGAAGACGATTTATTGGTCCAGGCTATAGAAAGGTTTTTTATTCAAATGAACTTAAAAACAATCCTCTCTATAAATCAAATAAAGATTTTAAAAAAACTATAGATAAAATTGCATATAAAATAAAAAATAATGAATCGCTTGATTCATTTTTATCAAAAGGAATAGTTGATAACCCAAATGAAGATGGCAGTGATAAAAATAAAGACTTAATGCTTAATGGTTTTGGTATACATCATTTTCATATTGGTAATGATTACGAACAAAACTATAAGAATGGAATTAAATTTATCAAACGAAATAATGAACTTCTTTATGTGTTAGTAAAAAAAGATGCAATTTATTTTATTGATATATATGCACATGATTTTCCATACAAGGAAAATGCTTTAGAGGTAGTTTATGATAATTGGGAATTTTTATTACAAGATCATGAAATAAAGGATCTTGTAAATATTAGTGAATATCCAGAAGACGATATTAAAACATTGACAAAAAAACATATCTCAACTTCGATTACAATTAGAGGAAAATCATATATTATAAATGCTTTAACAACAAGTGGACACAATGGAATGTGGATGCTCGAACAAAAAGCATTTTTAAACGAGATTAACCATGTTTATACCGCTATAAAATTAGAGGAAAAGCAACTTTTAAATCAACTTAATCAAGCATTACATCAAAATCTTTCTTTTTTAGCTATTGGTATAATAATCGAGAATGGTTTAGTATATTTTGTAGAACATCAGACTAAAAAAACTATCGTTTTTAAAGACAATAAACTGATAATAGCTAATGATTATTGTATTGTCGGATCTCATACTTTTGATTTAAATTCTTAAGAGGGGACTTTTTTATGAGCTTAAACAAGATGATTTGTATATTTATGTGCTTTGGTACTATTTTATTGGGTGCTGAAATAGGTGAAACTATGAGTTGTAAAACTTCAAATGTATCCTTTGAGTATGTAAAGTGCAAGGAGATCAATAAAGTTGTTAGTGTAAATGAGCTTACACAAGATGGTTGGGTGGCAATAAAGATTCACTCTTTTTATATTACCTTTAAAAAAGTAGCAAACTCTTTTGATGCTATGCAATGCTTGGAGTCTTCTCAATTTCCAAACTACATCGGAGCATGTAAAAGTAATTTATTTTCAAAGCCAAAAACCTGGTTAAAAAAAGATGCAAGAAACCATGGATGGAAAATTAATTGTGCTATTGGTGATACTATTTTTTACTATAAAATGAGACAGTAATATCTGCCTCAAAATCTCCTAAACCCCCTCTTAGACTGAGGATACTCTTTTTTTAAAGGAGTAGCTTTTTTCTCTATTTTAAAATGGCTCAAAGCTGATACCACAAACATATTCGCCTCTATCCAGTCTGATGTTTTAATAGCAACTGCATAAGTGTCAATGTTGTACCAGCTATTTTTTTGCATATTATTATAGGCATATTGTAGCACTGGAGAGACTGATAGTGCATCTTTGTCTATCTGCTCCCTAATTACCCCTTTGCCTGTATAGTCTTTATGTTTAAGAGAAAAATTGTACCCAAAAATAGCTCTATCATCCACTACACAAATCTTTGATGCAATCTTATAGCCTTTGATAAACTGATTTAGCTTAGAAGATACAAGCACCCTGGCTTTTGTAGAGTGTTTAGTTATAGGGTAAAGTTTTGTAATAAAAGCATCACTATCCATCACTCTACCACCTTGAGAAACGCAGTAGTTTTGAAACTGTGTTTTAAAATGCTTTTTATACTCTCGTGTCCACTCTCCAGTAGCATCAAGCTTTATAGATTTTGTAGCATGATGCACAAAATAGCCCTTATCTTCATCCTTATCTAAGCCTATATCATCAAAAAACTCAACCACACGGTATTGGTGTAGCTCTTGAGGTGTTTTAGGGGATGATGTAGCACATCCACTAAATACAATCATGGCAAGTATTGTAACTATTGCAGGTATCAAATTACTTCGCATTTTCATCTCCTAATAATCAAAGTATTCTGTTTCAAACTGAGGTGTTTTACCCACTTTTTTGATAAGCTCTTTATACTCAAGTATCAGATGTTTATTGTCTTTGACAATATTTTTGAAGATTTTTTTCCATGCTTGAGACTTGAAGATATAAATATGTTCTTTATCTGGCATCGTCATTTTTGTAGGCATGAGCAGTGGTGTACCAAAAAAATCAGTATAGATATATCCAAAAGCTGCACTTCTATAACTTCTACCATCTTCACTGTAAACTTTTTGTTTAAAATCTATCATCTTATATGCAGATTTTAGATCTCTTTTAAGTATTTGTGTTGCAACTTTTTGCAACTGCATCATTTTGGCATAAATTGGATCATCTTCATAATCTGGGTTATATTTGATGATATCTTCGTGATACGGGAAGAGTACCTTATCTACAAATAACTTTACAAAATTATCAAATGAGTGTGTTTCACTTTCATCTGCATATGCACTGTATATTCGCAGCATCTCAAACTGTTTTGCATCAGTGCTTAGCTTGTAGGCGTTACCAACATCAACCACACCCATTTGAAAGCGTTTTGCAAAGTCGATATAGCGATCCTCTTTATAGACATCAAACGGAAACTGAAAATATGCAGGAGTGAGTATTGCCATCCCTTTATTGTTGCCGTAATACCCAAAAAATGGATTACCATCGTGCATCTTACACTCCTGGGCATAACTCATACCTGTTTTATAGGCATATTTTAAAGCTTTATCACCCATCTTATCATCAAGCCATCCACCTTTTGCAATGCAGTATTTATCAAACTCCCTTCGTATCTTCTCGTAAAAATCACTTACAACCTCTAAAGAACGGCTATAACATATATTTTTATGTGTTGGCACTATAGAACTACAGTCAAGGATAATCTTGCGGATATACTCATCACTGTAGCTAAGCGGGAGTGAGTGCATAAATGCTTCAAACTCCATATTTTTATACTTAGACATTTCCCCTTTTTGTACCACTCTCTTATATGGTTTTGGAGAGATTGACTCTGGTGGTTTAGGAAGACATCCACTCATAAAAGCAGCTAAAACTGCAATACCGATTATACTTTTTACTCTCATAACTACTCTCCTTAAATCTGAATTTTATGATACTTCGCAAAATCACAAAGTGCAGCATTAAGCTCACGCATACACTCAACTACCTGTATGCAAAACTCCTCTGCACTGATATTTGCATCTGCTGCCAACTGTGCATCTTGATACTGCTCTGTAAAGTGATGTAACTGGCTTGAAGTGGTAGCAAACTGATTGACTATCGCTTCATCCTCGATGATGCAAGTTGCATCTACTCCAGCACTTGCACATCTTTTAAAACACTCTAAAGTTTGTTGTTCCTCTTGTTTTGTCATAACTTGACTCCTTGTGTTTTTAATCTCATCTATATTCATAATCTACTTCACAACATCAAGCATATTTTTTAAAATATCTGTAGAGGTACTTGCTTTTGCGATTTGGTCTTGTTTGATAGAGTAGTTTTTGTTGTGTACTATTTTATTGGCAAGTTGCATCGCTAAGCGTGCCATATCTTGCTTGTTTTCCCTTTGAAACTGATTGATAGCTCTTTTTACGCTCTCCACAAACTTTTTGCTTTGTGCCTCTCTCATAGAACGGTTAAAACTTTCTTGAACACTGTCTGAGGACTCAATTTGAAATGAGATTTTTTGATTAAGCATTATCCCCTCGTTCTTAGAAAATATGACATCGTTATAAGTTGTTTTAACTCTTGGCAATAAAAGCAGATCTTTTTTTCTTGGTCTCCAAAAATCGCTGGGATCTTCTAAGTATCTCTCTAAAAAGTCATCTTTTTTATGAAACTTTTTGTAAAGGTACTCCCGTACTCTAAACTGCAACTCTTCAAGTGAATAGCTGCTGTTTTTGTTGTCAATATTTATATTGCTAAATGCTTCGATATAAAGTTTTATGAGCTTTTTGAAGTAATCATCAAACTTGTTGTGTTGATTTGTTCTTGATAGCTTAATTCCGTCTGCATCTAACACTCTATCAACTACTGCTACATTTTTACTCGACATCTCACCACCAAAATCACGCATAAAAATCAAGTCTCCGTAATAGTGCAGTTCTCTAAGTGTTGAGATCTCGATGATTGGCTGTGATTTTTTCATCAGTAAAAATCTTCCCTCTTGTGGTTGAGCATGGATGATGTACTCTTTTGAGAAAAATTTTAAATCGTTTTCAAAAAAGTTCTTGATTGTAAAAACGAAATTGCCTCGCCATGCTCCGCTAACATCAGCATAAAACCTGCTCTTATAAAATTCCAAAGAGATAAGATATTGCGGTATATCATTGCTTCGCACCATCACATCCGCTTTTGGGAGTCCATAGATGCCAAAAAACTCATTAAAAAGCTTGTTGTACTTTTTGCTAAATTTTTTCATCAACAAAACACTCATGCCATATGCCTGGTGCTTGTACCCCATCCTTGTACCATTGTCTATTGCTCCATTTCTTGAGAGATTATTTCCTATTTGTTGGTTCGTATAGGTATCCATATATGAGTAAGAGTTAAGCTTTTGCATCATCTGCTCTTGTCTCTCCATGGCCACAAATGAGTCTGGTAAATCAACTTCTTTGATGATAAGCCACTCCAAAAAAGTTCGTGGGTCTTGCATATGGCGATCTATAAACTTCTCTATTAAATAATCCACCTCCGGCATCATCACTGTTGCTTGCATATCTATCACTCGTTTAATGCTTTTTGAGTAGGATTTACTTTGAGAGGTCTCTTTAGAGAGAGTTTGTTCTTTCTCTTTTGATTTTGAGTTTTCTTTGCCTTGAGACTTTTCATAACCTCGCTCTTTAGATGTAGTTCTTGATTTCTCATCAGTTGTGGTTGTGTCCTGGCTTTTTTGGTGTGATTTATCTTTTGTTTTATGCTTAGACTCATCAATACCAACTGAGTTTGCAAGTAGCATTGTTGATAATGCTACTGCTAAGAATGGTACAATCTTCATCTTTCTCTACCTTGCTCTTTTTCCTGTTTCACTTGTTTCGTTTTTACTTTGGATTTAGACTTATTCTTTCCAGCCTGTTTGATCTCTTTGAGTTTTGCTTTAATACCTTTTCTCTGCATTTTTTGCTTAGCTTTTTCCATAGACTTCGCTTTGTTCTGCTTATCTTTGGCGATGGTGTTTTTAGCATTTTGCACAATTTTTTCTATCTCATCTGTTGATTTATCCCACTGCTGCGGTTCTTGCGTTGGTTGCCACTCTTGAGATTGAGCTTCTTGTTGTTGATTTTGCTCTGGTTTCCACTCTGTCTGTTGTATTTTTTCTGCCATATTTGACTCCTTATTTTGATCTGTCATTTTCGACCTCCTTCATTTTGTTTTGTGGTTTCATCTTATATTCATAATTTCTTTCAATTTTTTTCTCTTGAGCTTTTAGAGTGTGTGCAGTTCTTCGTATTGAAGCTGTTTTATTGAGTTGCCTAATAACTCTTTGGTTTTGGCGAATAGTTTTTAGATCTTTTTGTGTGTTATAGATTGCCTTTGAAGTAGTTTTTAAAGTTTTCCATGCAATTTGAGCGGATAGCTTGAGTGTAAATTTTGTGGTAGCAAATGCAAGTGATAAGCCAAACGCCAAAAATTTTTCCTCTGTTGTTCGTGGACGAAAAGAACGATATGTTTTTTTAATATCTTTTGCAAATCTTGATGCTACACTATAAGGCTTTATAAACTTCTCAGGAGCATAATCACTTACTTTTGCCCACTTGTTCATCCATCTATCTACCTCTTTTGAGTACCCACTTATACCTTGTATAGCTTTGCTTGGCATAGACTGATCTACTAATTTATCAAGATGTTTTGCACCCTCAAATGAGTCTTTGTATTTTAAAAACTCTTCGCGACTTACTGCTAATTTATAACTGCTTCCCTCTTTTTTTACCAAGCCTTTTAATTTTAATTGTTCAAGCCGTGCAACCTGTAAAGTTATATTTGTTCTTATGGCACTTAGTGAAACATATTTTTGACTCAAGGCTTTTACCATTGCCTGATCTGGATTGAGTTCACCATGTTGTAAAAGTGTGGAGTCGATAATCTCAACTTTAGTTTTTTGCTCTATCTTTTTTAATTTCTCCAACTCTGAAAAATTAGCTTTTATCCTAATAGATGCCTGGTGCTTGTCCTCTCCAAAACCTGCAATTCCTCTGACTGCTTTTAGACTTCTAAAATTTACTTTATTCTCTTGATAGAGAACACTTTTTTGTGTTCTAATTTCTTTGAGTGTTTTATATAAATCATTTTTTTGAAGTTTCATACCTTTTTGTTGTGTAGCTTTTTTAACAATATTCTCACGCAGTTCTTGATATTTTTCAAAATCAATTTTATAGTTTTGCCCATCAACACTTTTGGCTATTCCATGATGCTCTAAACTTCTAAGTCTGCCTGCAACTCTTTGTTTCCAATAATCCTTTTGTTTAGTGTTCATTTTACTTTTATTTAAAGCCCATTCAAAACGCTTCCAGCCAAAATGTCCGTTTTGTTTATTGATATGCTGCCAAATAAAATTATCTGCTTTTTGAGTACCTGTATAGTTGCCTTTTTCATACTTCGCATTAAGAGTATCTAAGCGTTTTTGGTTTCTCTCCAGCACCTCTTGTCGCTCTTTTAAGTCCTTAGTATATTTAAGCTCTATATCATCTAAAGTATTAATCCATTTTCTTCCTTTTCCACTTTTTTTAAGTCCTTTTTGAGAACCATAAAAAGCAATATGCAGATGCTTATTTGAGCCATCTGGGTTATGATGAATTGCATACACAAAACCAAGTTTTTCTCCTGCTTCTTTACTTCTTGCTTCGACTATATCCCTTGCCATTTGGTGCATTTCATCAATAGTTAAATTATCTGTTTGAGGATTATAAATTCGTACATTATTTGCATCAAACATTTGACTGATTTTATAAGATGTTTTCCAGCTTATTTTTTTACCGTTTGAACTGTAAAGTTCTCTAATTTGTTTATCATCTGTTTTATCTAAGTATTTGTGGATTTTGCTTGTATTACCTTTCTCCATATACTCTAAAGTTGCTGCTAAATTTGTTGAGCGTTGTGTTTTTTCAATCATCTTTTTTCTCCTCTTGAACAGGAGTATTATTTAACTTCAACTTCTCATCTGTATAGTGTTTTTGTAAGAGTGCAACACTTTTTCTCCATGCTTTGTCTTTTACTTCTGATACTTTTTTTAGTGCCTCTTTTCGCAGCTCTTCTTCTGATAACTCTTTTTTGTTTTTAGTTCTAATATCACTATAAATGTCCATTCCATAAATAATAGTCATTTGCTCTCTTGCAGCAATAGAGTAAAGAGTATTTTTTGCTAACAGTGAGTTATATCTATGCAACTCTTTTTCAAGCAAGTTTTCTATATTTTCAAGTCGTTTATCCATAGCTGAGAGATGATCACTAAACATCC